>Ga0213832_1000485_pt1 | contig 26976 bp, 24 predicted proteins | sample SWATP13_FD_161660 | JGI IMG/M metagenome (GOLD analysis project Ga0213832, IMG submission 161660) | Coastal seawater microbial communities from Marineland, Florida, United States - SWA TP1 #3 | ecosystem: Environmental > Aquatic > Marine > Coastal | place: USA: Florida | collected 2016-08-06 | reverse complement strand
GATATCTGGAATCCAGCACTAAGTTGGCTTAAACCTCATATTCCAGATTATTATCTTTTGGATCCACAATATTGCTGAGGCAATTAGGATGTAGTGCTTTCATCGACGAAGGAACAATCTCCACAATAAAACAACCGTCATTCCCGAGAAATCGGGGGCCTGGAGAACACCGAAAATCACTGGATTCCCAATATCGCTTAGGCGATTTGGGAATGACGCCGATAGGGATATCGGTGTGTCCAGGTCACATGGATGTGAAGGAGGGACCGTCTCCTCTCTGTCATTCCAGAATCGCCACAGCGATATCTGGAATCCAGCACTAAGTTGGCTTACTCCTCATATTCCAGATTATTCTCTTTTGGCTCCATAATATTGCTGAGGCAATTAGGATGTAGTGCTTTCATCGACGAAGGAACAATTTCCACAATTAAACAACCGCCATTCCCGAGAAATCGAGGGTCCAGAGAATACCGAAAATCGCTGGATTCCCAATATCGCTGGGGCGATTCGGGAATGACGCCGATAGGGATATCGGTGTGTCCCGATCACATGGATGTGATGGAGGGACCGCCAAAGGGATGTCGGTGTGTCCCGATCACATGGATGTGAAGGAGGGACCGCCAGAGGGATGAAGGTGTGCCGTGAAGCCAAGGACGGTTAGGAACGACCGCCTCCTCTCCGTCATTCCAGAATCGTCTAAGCGATATCTGGAATCCAGCACTAAGTTGGCTTACTCCTCATATTCCAGATTATTATCTTTTGGCTCCCCAATATTGCTAAGGCAATTAGGATGTAGTGCTTTCATCGACGAAGGAACAATCTCTACAAATTAACAACCGTCACCCCCGAGAAATCGGGGCCTGGAGAACACCGAAAATCACTGGATTCCCAATATCGCTTAGGCGATTTGGGAATGACGCCGATAGGGATATCGGTGTGTCCCGGTCACATGGATGTGATGGAGGGACCGCCAAAGGGATGTCGGTGTGTCCCGATCACATGGATGTGAAGGAGGGACCGCCAAAGGGATGAAGGTGTGCCTCCAGTCAAGCTGAGGGTGACGTGTGAAGCCAAGGACGGTTAGGAACGACCGCCTCCTCTCCGTCATTCCAGAATCGTCTAAGCGATATCTGGAATCCAGCACTAAGTTGGCTTAAACCTCATATTCCAGATTATTATCTTTTGGATCCACAATATTGCTGAGGCAATTAGGATGTAGTGCTTTCATCGACGAAGGAACAATCTCCACAATTAAAACAGCCGCCATCCCCGAGAAATCGGGGCCTGGAGAACACCGAAAATCACTGGATTCCCAATATCGCTCAGGCGATTTGGGAATGACGCCTTCAGGGATGAAGGTGTGCCGTGAAGCCAAGGACGGTTAGGAACGGCCGCCAAAGGGATGAAGGTGTGCCTCCAGTCAAGCTGAGGGTGACGTGCGGAGCCATGGATGGCTAGGAACGACCGCCTCCGCTCCGTCATTCCAGAATCGTCTAAGCGATATCTGGAATCCAGCACTTAATTGGCTTAAACCTTGTGTTCAAGATTACGTTTTTTTGGCTCCCCAATATTGCTAAGGCAATTAGGATGTAGTGCTTTCATCGACGAAGGAACAATCTCCACAATTAAACACACGCCACCCCCGAGAAATCGAGGGTCCAGAGAATACCGAAAATCGCTGGATTCCCAATATCGCTGGGGCGATTCGGGAATGACGCCGATAGGGATATCGGTGTGTCCCGGTCACATGGATGTGATGGAGGGACCGCCAAAAGAGGGCACCTACTCAACAACCAACTTACGTTGCTCTTCATGGCCCATAGCCAGAATGAAAGGGTCTTCTTTTTGGGTTCTAACAAAGTCCTCTTTGTTATTCATTCCGTGCCACTTATGGTTAATAAGCGTCTGGCCTACTGCGCCACCTAGGGTATTCCCTGGACCCAGTATGATGAGCTTGTCTGGCGCATATTCCTTAATTGCCACTTCAATAGATTTACTGAAGTCGTAATAATCGTAAACCTGAGTGGCAAGCGTATAATGATGCATTGCATACGCATCGGCACTATATGGCTGCCAGATGTGACCTTGACCATCAATCATAGGAATAGAAGGTGCATTAAACAAATCTGCTTTCAACATACCTTGGGCAGTTTTTGATACTTCTTTTAACAACGGTGTGTGGAATGAGGCATGATTATACAGCTTCATTGGGTAACGGTTGTCTATGTTTGGCAAACGTTTGTCTAGCTCCTTGATTGCTGGATTGTTACCACCTAGGACCCAATAACCACCGAGTTTAATGGATAGATAGATCTCACAGTTATCTATCTCATTAATGTCAGCCATGGTGTCAATTAACAACTGCTCTTTGCTTGGGTCGTTGATCCAGTTTTCGTCCATCACAGGATAAATGACCTGACCGCTCTTGGCTGTTGCGCCACCTGGACCGCTCACCAGCGTACCCATCGTATTGATCACATTGATCGCCTGTTCTGGCTTTAATGCACCTGCCGCAGCTAACGTTATGTACCAACCCATTGAGTTACCCGTGACCGCAACTATGTTGTATTTATCACGATTAATTGCAGCAAAGTCGGCAATGGCACAGCCATAAATGAGGGCTGAGGCGTTGTCTCCAGACGTGTGAGTCTTGAGGTTATATTCTTCCATCGCATCCAGCTCTTTGATGCTAGGTTGACCTGCCTGTGCACGGTGTTGGTCAATGACGTTGATGATTTCCGTTTTATCTTGGTGATAACGGGTCAAGTAACCTAATTCTTCTTTGTTATAGGTACCACGGCCCGGGCAAATGACCACCACATTTTGTTTTTTATTTGACGTTACTAACTCTGTCATTTTCCGTTAGGCCCATTTCTTATTATCGTTTTTATACATTTCAATAGCGGATTTAATGATGTCTTCACTGCTTGGCAGTACGTTGTAAGCGGCTTTACCTAGTGGAATGAAGCTATCTTCTGCAGTAATGCGTTCGATGTGATGCAAACTTGGCGACTCTTCATTAATTAATGTCACCAAAGCTTCGCTAATGGATGCCGTTTCGCGGCATTCATCAACAATAAGCACTTTTTTACAATCCTGAATGGCATCAACAATGCCTTTTTTATCAAGAGGTGCTAACCAGCGTAAATCAATCACACGCGTATTGATGTTTTGCTCTTCCAGCTGCTTTTGCGCCTGACGAGATAAATAATAACCGTTACCGTAACTGATGATGGCCACATCGGTTCCGTCACCGTGTTGGCTGATGCCTTGAGCCGCTTTTTTATCTTCAATGGCGTTAGGTGCTTCGTAATCGAAGGTCCACAAGCCATCATCCGGTTCATGTAAGTCTTTTTGCATGTATAACGCGATAGGCTCTAAGAAGATCACAACACGCTTTTCTTCTTGTGCTAAACGTACTGATTCACGCATAAGCAGGCTGGCATCACGACCATTAGAAGGACAGGCCATGACTATACCTGGAATATCACGGAATACGGCAAAAGAGTTGTCATTGTGGAAATGACCGCCAAAACCTTTTTGATAAGCCAGACCCGCGATACGGATCACCATAGGGTTGGTAAATTGCCCGTTGGAGAAAAACGGCAAGGTAGCCGCTTCACCACGAATTTGGTCTTCCGCATTATGAACATATGCAAGGAACTGAATTTCTGGAATAGGCAAAAAGTTATTGTGGGCTAAACCAATGGACAAACCTAAAATGGATTGTTCATCCAGCAAGGTATTGATCACGCGTTTCACGCCAAACTTCTCAACCAGCTTGCTCGTGACGTGGTAAACCCCACCTTTTTTACCAATGTCTTCACCGCACATGACAATGTTGTCGTTTTGACCCATAAGGTCAAGTAAGGTCCAGTTTAGGATCTTGGCGAGATGTTGTTTTTTACCTAAGTTATGTTTTTCGTGTTTGAACAACACTGCTCGTTGCTCTTCACTTAAAGGAAAATTATTTGATTTTTCTTCAGCTTCTGGCACCAAACTTTCTTTAACTTGCTGAGCATTGGTTAGTTTAGGTCGGTTTATTACCTCAGTGGCAACCCGTTGAACACGCTCATCTACTTGATTATACAAATCGACAATCTGTTCAGGCGTCATGATTTGTTGGGCAATCAAAGTACTTGCGGTGTGAAGCAGAGGATCGTTTTCTTCATTCTGCTCAATTTCGTGTTTTTTGCGATAGGCGATTTCGGCATCAGAGCCCGCATGACCTAACAGGCGAACAAGTTTGACGTGCAAAAATACCGGTTTCTGGCTTTCTCGTGCGATTTTTTCTGCACGCTGCGCGGCGATATAGGTATCTAAAATATCCAGCCCATCACAGCTTATGTATTCCAGTCCAGCCCGGTTAGAAAAGTTCGCATGTACCCAGCCTGCTGGGGTTGGCGTTGAAATTCCTATGCCGTTGTCTTCACAGATAAAGACAATAGGTAACTTCACATTTTGGTAGGCGGCCCAAGCGGCGGCATTAATCGCACCTTGTGCGGTTGAGTGGTTGGATGATGCATCACCAAAATTACACACAACAACCGACTTTTCAGGCATCTCGCCTTCAAGGCCTAACGATTCTGCAAGTGGAATACTGTAAGCGGCACCAACGGCTTTCGGTAAATGCGAGGCAATAGTACTGGTTTGCGGTGGTACAAATAAGGATTTACTGCCTAAAACTTTGTGTCTGCCACCCGAGGTTGGGTCGTCACTGGACGCGGCAAACGATAACAACATGTCATAGATTGGGGTTTCGCCGGCCAGTTGTTTGGCGCGTTGTATGAAAAAGGCACCACTACGATAGTGCAAAAATGCCATGTCTGTGTATTTAAATAACTTGCCATAGGCAGCGTTACCTTCGTGGCCAGCACTGCCTATGGTGTAAAAACTTTGCCCTTGTTTTTGCATAACTCTGGAGTGCAAATCCAAATGACGGCTCATAACCTGAGACTCGAATAAGTCGATGCATTCAGTTGGGGTCAGGTTGGCGTCTTCATAGTGCCATTCAGACGCGCGGGGTAAGTCGCCTGAAAGGACTTTGGTCACTATATGTTCTTTTACGAGTTTATTGCGATCTGTCATCAATCACTTCCTTACAGTCTTTCTCAAAAAAGCTGAACGATAAAAATGAAACAACAAAAGGGCGTCAAATGACGCCCTTTGTGAGTTATGTTCTAGTTGCTTTGGAAAGCCTGTAGGCCAGTTTGAGCACGACCTAGAATTAATGCGTGAATGTCGTGTGTACCTTCGTACGTATTCACCGCCTCTAGGTTCATGACGTGGCGAATGACGTGGAATTCATCAGCGATACCGTTACCGCCGTGCATGTCACGTGCAACACGAGCGATATCTAACGCTTTACCACAGGAGTTACGTTTTAAAAGCGAAATCGCTTCGACTGGAAGTTGATCTTCGTCCAACAAACGGGCCGCTTGCAGACAGCTGAATAGACCTAAAGTGATCTCTGTTTGCATGTCAGCCAGTTTCTTTTGTACTAGCTGAGTTGCCGCTAATGGTTTGCCAAACTGTGTGCGGTCTAATGTGTATTGACGCGCCGCATGCCAGCAGAATTCGGCAGCACCTAACGCGCCCCATGAAATACCAAATCGTGCTTTGTTCAGACAACCAAATGGACCTTTAAGACCGGATACATTTGGCATTAATTGCTCTTCAGGAACAAATACATTGTCCATTACGATTTCACCCGTAATAGAAGCACGAAGCGAGAACTTGCCTTCAATTTTAGGCGCTGATAAACCTTCCATGCCTTTTTCAAGAATGAATCCTTTGATCACACCATCTAATTTGCCCCATACGATGAATACATCGGCGATAGGGGAGTTAGTGATCCACATTTTGGTGCCGTTAAGAATGTAACCGCCGTCTACTTTTTTCGCCGTGGTACGCATGCTGCCCGGATCTGAACCTGCATCCGGTTCGGTCAAACCGAAACAACCAATAAGTTCGCCTGTCGCTAATTTAGGCAGGTACTTCATGCGTTGCTCTTCAGTACCGTAGGCATAGATTGGGTGCATAACTAAAGAGGATTGCACACTCATCGCACTGCGGTAACCACTGTCTACACGTTCTACTTCACGCGCAATTAAGCCATAACAAACATTGCTTACGTTAGCGCAGCCGTATTTTTCAGGAAGGGTACAGCCTAAAAGACCTAGTTCACCAAACTCGCGCATAATTTGCGGGTCGAAGACTTCGTTACGGTTGGCTTCTAAAACTCGTGGCATCAACTGTTCTTGACAATATTGATGAGCCGAATCGCGGATCATGCGCTCGTCTTCGTTTAATAAAGAATCAAAGTTAAGGGGATCTTGCCAATTAAATACTGCTTTAGATGTCATCGAGTTTTACCTTTCATGTTGATATGTAATCGAGCCGTTTTTTATTACTCCTAATCCAACTGATTGTTGAGATTAGAATTTTATTGTTATTGGGTTCTGGTTAAATTTCTGGCAAATAGAATATGGACAAGTTTTATAAAGGTAAAATATACTTTTTCTTTACTAGGTATAGTTTATTCCTATATCTTTGGTTGGGAAGTCGGTTCCGGTATTAGGTCTGAGTGGGAAGTTATGGATTTAAAAGGTCTAAAATATTTTGTTGCGGTTTATGAGCAAAAAAGCATTAGTGGCGCGGCACAACAGATGTACGTGGCTCAGCCGTCGATTTCAGCGGCCATTTCACAGCTTGAGCAGGAGTTAAATTGCAATCTTTTTGTACGCCATGCCCGCGGGGTAAAACCGACTCAACAAGGAGATACCCTGTATCAACACGCACTAAATTTGTTGGGGCAAGCTAAAGCTATTCAAGGTTTGTTTGATCAAGAACAAACCAGCCAGCCTTTCAGTTTAGGGCTGATTCGCTCGTTAGGGGTAGATAGAATGAGTCGTTTGTTAAAAGACTTTGCTACTGCTGTCCCTCAATTGGAACTTACTCTGGTTTCACCTCAGGCCCCGGCTGATGCCCGAATTATTAATAGCAAACTGCTTAATAAGGACGAAACTTTCATTCCTATTTGGCAGGATGACTACGCCCTTGCAATGCCTTTATCTCATCCACTGGCGCTAAAATCAGAAATCGAATTTGCAGACTTTGAATCCTTATCACTAATTGAGCGAGTACCCTGCAGTGCGTGGGCGTCTTTAGCCAAAGAATTATCCAAGCAAAAAGTGAAGGTTAAAACGGTGGCGCATATTCAAACAATAGAATACGCCATAGGGCTAGTGCGAGCAGAAGTAGGGTGTGCCTTGTTACCCAATATTCAACAGTTAAATCAGCACAAAGATATCGTTTTTAAGCCAATAAGCGGTTTGCATTTGGATCGGGACATTGGTCTAGCCTACGTAGCGAATAACACGACCAAAACAGATACCTTAAGCGCCTTGATTAGTTTGGCGGAATCAAGAAATTAGCAGCAATATGAATTAAGGTATGAACCAATTGATGATTAAATGGTCTCAGTTTCAGCTTGGAACTTTGATAAAAACCCGAAAATAAAGAACCGAAAATAAAAAGGACTGCCCATGTTTCCTGTTGATGTTGTTGTGACCTACACTATCGCCTGTTTGTTATTGGTGATTTCTCCAGGGCCGGACAACTTGCTGGCCATCGGTCGCGGCTTAAGCCAAGGTAAAAAAGCGGCTGTCATTTCTGGTATGTCCTCTGGTGCGGGCATTGTATTTCATGTATGTGCCGCGACGTTTGGATTAACGTTATTAATTCAAACGTCAACCACAGCATTTTATGTAGTTAAGTTTATTGGAGCAGCCTACCTGATTTGGTTAGGCATTAAGGTACTACGAAGCAAAAGTCTGTTTTCTCTTGAAAAAACAAAAAGCCAGTCGTTGTCGACTATCTTTTCTACCGGATTTTTGTCAGCAGCCCTAAACCCTAAACCCGGTCTCTTTGTGTTGGCGTTTGTCCCACAATTTGTGGATCCTGTATTAGGATCGGTTACGGTACAAATGTTTGTTTACGGTATTTGGTTTGCGCTTTTAACGGCGATTGGTTTTTCCCTAATGGGCTGTTTTTCATCTCAGTTGTCAGATTGGTTGGCTAAGCGTCCTAGGGTCGTCAATGGGCTCAATGTTGGGGCAGGGGTTACCTTTGTTTCATCTGGAATCGCTGTGGCATTGATGAAACAACGTTAATGTACCGTCAGATTCAGTTTTAGAAATCGAAGTACAAATTTGGCTTCAAGAACACTGGTCAATAAGTAAAATTGCCTGTCCAGGTCGAAGTATCAATTGGAAGGAATGGCAACGTTAGCTAGAGGCTTCACAAATATGTTTGTAAACTTGATGGCTGTTGGTAATGCAGTTACGTCCAAAACATAACCTTCCTATAAATTGACGCACTGCGAAGTTTAAATTGTTACTTTTTGCATTGCCAACAACAGGTTAACTCTGACAAACTCGGACATCACATTAACTCAATGTAAATCATGGAATTACATAATGATTGTTGTTTACGGAATAAAGGAAAATCTTAATCCAATAAAATCCAGATTGTCTGATGTTATTCACAAATCGATGCAAATAGTGATTGGCATGCCTGAAGATAAACGGGTGCAAAGGTTTATTCCGATGGACAAGTCAGATTTTTATTACCCAAAAGGCCGTTCTAATAAATACACGGTGATTGAAATTAACATGATGGAAGGGCGGAAGGTGGAAACTAAAAAAGCCCTTATAAAATCACTATTTGAAGAAATACAATCTGAGTTGAACATCGATCCGTCTGATATCGAAATCACGATAAAAGAGCAACCTAAACATTGTTGGGGCTTTAGAGGTATTACGGGGGATGATGTGAGTGATTTAAAGTATAAAGTAGACGTTTGATATGCGGGAGGAATGGAATTGACCTATAAAGCGATAAATTTTAATGAAAAACTAGCTAAGTTCTCGGAGCACTGGTCGCCACGAGTTGTTGCGGAAATGAACGACTACCAGTTTAAATTGGTGAAAGTGGAAGGTGAGTTTGTCTGGCATGATCATCCAGACACAGATGAGGTTTTTATTGTGATTGAAGGAGTGTTAGACATAGAGTTTCGCGATGGAGTTGTGACGTTAAACTCAGGAGAAATGTTTGTGATCCCAAAAGGGGTTGAACATAAACCCGTCGCCAAACAGGAATGTAAGATCATGATTGTCGAGCCTAAAGGGGTGGTGAATACGGGTGACTCTGGTGGTGATCTAACCGCCCAAAATGATGTTTGGGTTTAAATATCGACGAATTGTGTATTCCAATTTGTGATCTATGAAGATTAATTTATAAATTTGAGGAAAGGTTAAGTGCCACATTGTATTGTTGAACATTCATCTGATATCAACGAAGGCGAATTAATAGATCGTGTTCTGGCTGGAGCTATGGACTCAGAGCTGTTCGAAACAGATGGCAGTGACATTAAGGTGCGGACTCAGTCATTTGGTAATTATCAAACGGGATTTAATAAAACGCCTTTTGTTCATGTGTCGTTGAAATTGTTGTCCGGGCGAACGAAAGAACAAAAACAAAAGTTATCTCGACTCGTTTTAGACAAATTGCATACACTGGCTTTATCTGACTGCTCAATAACTGTCGAAGTGATTGATATGGAAAGAAGTTACTACTCCAAGGTGGTCACATAGTCAAAGCTAAAAACTAAATGCCTGCGGCATAATTAAAAGATCAATCTTGCCCTTCTACATTGTTAGTTAATGTTTGGTACGGTAAATATCACCTTCAATTTCAGTCAGTTCGCTCACCATAAAACCTGAATCAGCTACGTCGAATCCGCAACTGCAACTGGTTTTATAAATCTCGATTTCGCCTTTATTGTCTGAATTAATTGGTTTTACTTCAATTTGGAAGTCGTACGGACGCGCGTTTCCGGTATTCGAAGCCGTTACATAATAGACCTTGCCATCATGCAGTTTAAGGTCGATATAAGACTTAGATAGACGAGTGCCCGTTGTTGTCACTGATGTTTCTGGAAATTTTATCTTTGATTGTGTTCGATTAAAAATTAAGTTTGCCATTGGCATTTGATAAATTTGCGTATCGACTGGATCAACCATGTATAGCGTATCAGCAAATCTATGATCGGTTAGGATGGTTTGCCAACGTTCATCGACCTCCACCGAGTGGTTAAGTTGTCGGTCGTAAATAAAACCCTTAATTAGACCTTTTTCACGCGTTTTATAATAGAGAAATTGGTTGTTTAACCAGATTGCTGTTAACAGTGCACCTTCAGTTTTTACAATTGAAGATTGTGGTGAGATGTCGATTAGATTTCCAGAAGCTAACAACTCTTTTACGTTAATGAGCCAAATATGCCCAGTGTCCGCCGTCAGGAGATATTTATCGTTAGGTGAAAAAGACAATTTCTTCAACCAACGGTATTCGTCTAAGCGACTAATAACACGACTGCTACCTGTTGTTAAGTCACCGAAGTATAGCTGCTCTTTACCCGTTCTGGTGGAAACAAAAGCGTATTTCAAGGCGTTATGAGCAAGTGTCGGTTGCATATCGTAAACGGTAGAGTTGCTGAGTTCTTTGACTTTATCAACGTGGTTAACCCAGCGGTTGTTAAAGTCCATATTCATGGTTGAAAATATGATGTCCTGGCTACCTTCAATCCGCGAAAACTCGGTTTCTACATATTCCGATACGGTTAATAAAGTCTGACGGTTTGTCCCCTGCAGATCACTTTTTATAATTTGGCGAGCCGGAAAAGAATCAAAATACATTATGTGCTTTGAGTCATGGGTCCATGTTGCTTTTTCAATGTTGTGTTCGGTGTTTAAGGCGGTTTCTAACCGGTTATTTTGTAAATTTAATACAAACACACGGCTATTGAAATTCTTGTCCAATTGCACGATTAACAGTTTTTTACCGTCTGGCGATAAATCAATTCCTCTATTGCCCATCCCTATAATTTCAGGCTGAGTGATTAAACTGTGACTTTTATTTTCTACATCAAATTGGTAAATCTGAGTGTGTGACTCGTGGTCATTAGATGAGGAATAATAGAGTTTTTGTTGTTTAACATCGTATGCGGCGTCGTGTAAACGGCTGCCATCACAGTTGAACAATGTCTTATTATCAACTAAATGTGTTGAATTCATTAAGGTTGCAGTATCCACCTGACATTGGCCATCTTCCTGTGAGAGGTAAATCAGCTGCCAATCGTCAACTTTTTTGTTTACTGCAATAAGCCGACTTACATACGGAGTAATTTCCGAAATTTGAGTTGTTTGCTCATTGTTAAGGTTCTTATGCCATAGGCTTCTATGGCCAGTATTAGGATTCTCTCTCAGAAACAAGATGAACTCTTGCCCTGGACTCATTAGAGGAGAGCGCTCTAGACCTTGCATTCGCGTGAGTTCTTTAACTGTGAGCTTAGTTGGTTTAGGAGCATCAAAAGTTGCTTCGGTTGTACTTGGTCGCCAAAGCAGAGAAACATATGCGATGATAACTAATACTGTTAACGAGATTAACATCACCAGTTTAGGCTTACTTTTTTCAGCTTTTGTTTGTGTGGTAGTGTTTAAAGTCGCATTGATATCTGACTGCTCAAGATTTAAATCGTTAGAGCTAGATTGAAGCTTGGTGTTTGATTCCTGTTCAACTAGCGCTTGTTGTAATTTCGTCGTTTGCTTTTCAGTACCGTTAAATTCTACCGCCGCAAATAATAAACGATAGCCGCGTTTAGGCACTGTTTGAATGTATTTGGGATTCTTAGGATCGTCTTTTAGTACTTTTCGTAAACCTGCCACTAACTTGTTTACTGCATTGTCAGTGACAATGGAGTTTGGCCATATTGCGCTGAGTATATCTTGACGGCTGACGATCTTTTGCTGTTGATCACAAAATAGCAGTAATAATTCCATGAGCTTAGGTTCTAATGATACCTCCGCACCATCGATTAAAATGGTCGACAGGTTTTTATTAATTGTCAGGTCACCTAGATGGATTACGCTCATTTTGGGGTATGGTTTAGTTACTGCAAAAACTTGGTCTGATCTTAACATTATTCAAAATTAATTTGTGCAAAGGATTTTGTTTCAACATATTTTTTAGTTGTAAGTGGTTGAATATATTAGATTCATAGTTTTGTCACATTTTTTTCCTCTCTCTTTCATTCTTTTTGTTTTCAAATTTCACATAGTCCGAGCCTGAATTATTTGTCGTTTTGTATTTTCGGGAGATCTAGTGCACCGAGTATCGAACAACTAAAAGGAAAAGACGTTGAAGAAGTACCCATTAATATTACCAATAGTGAGTTTGTTTAGTGCGAATATCTACGCTGAAGATATTCAGGTTGATGGCACCTTGGATGAGTCTATATGGCAAGATGCTGTCATTATTGATGATTTTGTGACGACGGCGCCATATTCACTCGTTGACCCAGAACACAAAACGGAAGTACGTATGCTGACAAATGAGAATGGCATATATTTTGGAATCACCAATTATCAGCCAATCGAGAGTCAATTAAGCAACCGTTCTGCGAGAGATGCCGTCATCAATGCGGACTCAAATACGATAGTTATTGATTTCGACAACACTGGGGTCGCAGCCTATCGTTTTTCAGTTGGAAACGGTGGTTCAATGCGAGATGGAATATATCGTAATGAGAACGCTTTCAGTAGCGAATGGGATGGAGTTTGGACGGCAAAGACCAGCTCAGATGATGAACATTGGTTTACTGAAGTGCATATCCCGTGGGATGTCGCCCCTATGGTCGCGACTAAAGATGGTGCCAGAAATTTGGGGTTGCACGTAGAGCGCCGTTTGATGTCTCAGCAAAAGACCTATGCCAGCCAGCCAATTCATTCATCTCGACAACGTTACCTGTCGGATATAAAGCCTGTATCGGTAAAAGATTACTCTGGCTCATCATTACAGACTTTTGCTTCGTTAACGGCAAGGAATGACAGGGTAGCGGATGATACTACAGGTAATTTAGGTTTAGATCTGTTTTGGAAACCAGATAGTAGCAAACAGGTGAGTTTGACGGTAAATCCAGACTTTGGTCATGTAGACAGTGATGGTCTGGTCGTTAATTTCTCACCGACAGAAACGTTTTTTTCCGAAAACCGAGCGTTTTTCACAGAGAACCAATCATTGTTTACGTTAACGGGCCCTGAAAACTTGCGTTTAGTACATACGCGGCGAATTGGCGGCAGGCCGGATGTAGGCAGTGACGTGGGTGCAGAAATCAATGCCGCGGTGAAATTTACTAGTGTTGATGAAGAACTCAGTTATGGCGTTTTTGCTGCGCAAGAAAAGGAAGCGGGTTTAGCCAAGGGGCGAGATTTTTATACAGGCCGCGTCATGAGAAAAACCGATGAATATAACTTGGGTTATCTTTTAACGTATACCGACAGGCCAGACATAGAGCGTCAGGCGCAGGTGCACGCTGTGGATTATGGTTATTTTTTTGATCAGGATCTGACTTTAAAAGGGCAAATGATGCGCTCGGTTATTACAGAGCAAGCTACAGATGTAAATGATAATGCCGGCTGGTTTGAATTGGGGTATCAATATTCTGAAAATTGGGCACATTCACTTACGGTTGCTCGTTTTGGCGATGAATTTCAGGTTAACGATTTAGGTTTTTTGCCTAGAAATGATCTCCTGTCGATAACCTATGACAATATACTTAAGATTCATTCTTTTGCCAGTGATAGCCTGTTTCAAGAGCATCAAATGGGCGGGAGTTTGTTTTATGAAGAAAATACTGACGGTTTGACCTTAAAAAAGTCGGTTCGATTTCGTGATGCCTGGTATTTAAAAGATTCCAGTTGGGGACAATGGGTGCTCACATTAGAAGATGAAGCTCACGATGATCTTCTAACTCGAGGTAATAATGTGCTCAACCTAGGTATTGGAAAAGAACTGGATATTTTTTATGTGAGTGAATCTAGCGGAAAATTCAGGTATCACTTACATGCAACTTTTTACGATAGAACCGTTAACGGAAAAGGCCAATTGTTGCATGCTCACCCAAGTTATTACTTTTCAGACAACTATGTTCTGACAGTAGGACTGTGGCATACAAAAGCCAGTGATTGGTTAATCTGGCAACAGGACAATCAGGTCAATAGTTTTGACCGAGAAGAATTTAGCGTCAATATTGACTTTAATGCAACACTAGATGAGAAACAGGAATTATCTTTTAGATTGCAATGGGTTGGGTTAGCGGCACAGGGTCAAGATGCTTATCAGGTAGAGGAAACTGGAGCTCTGTCGCGAAGCGATGAACTAGTTAAAGATTTCAGTGTTTCGGATACGGCCGTGCAGCTTAGGTATCGTTACGAAATAGCGCCTTTGTCAAACATTTATCTGGTATACAGTCGTGGCGGTAGAGCGACGTTAGAGGAAGAAAAGTCACTGGGTTCTTTGTTTAGTCCTGGTTGGGATCAAAGAGATGGTGATAGCTTGTCCTTAAAGGTTCGTTATCAATTCTAACGCTCAATAGGGGGAACGTATTGAAGATAAATAACACGTTCCTCTTGCGCACAAGCCCTTAAGTTTTCTCATTAAAGTTGTGTACTGATAGTAAAAATGATTCAAATTTGCTAAAAAGCCATAAATCAACCAATTTTTACACGCATGGAAATTATACTTATAAGGCATGGAAGGCCAGCTTCTGCAAACAATCGAACTTTTGGTGCCGTAGATTATTTAAAATGGATTAGACAATACAATCTGTCTGATGTAGCAAGTGATAGCAGACCACTCTTTAAGATTGAAAATCTGAATTCTTATTATCTTGTTTCTAGTCACCTTAACCGAGCAATTCACTCTACCAAGTTGTATACGGGCAGAGAGCCGGATCATGTTTCTGATTTGTATAAAGAGATGGATATTCCAAGATATAAGCTACCTATAAGATTGAAAGCGATGACTTGGGTTTATCTATGTCGCCTAATTTGGATGTGTGGTGCAAAAGGTCCGTTTGAATCTTTTCATCAAGCGAAGATAAGAGCAGAACAAGCATCATTGCAATTGATCGAACTGGCAAAAACGGAAGGTAAAATTGTCTTGTTTGGCCATGGTTATATGAACTTTTTCATCAGAAAAAATCTAGTCCGGCAAGGGTGGTTGCTTGAAAACAAAAATAGTCACTATTGGGGAGTGACTACGTTAAAGTTTAATAAATATTCAATTTAGTGTTCGGATAACAAAAGTTATAGTTCCCTGGCATATTTCAATCATTAAAAATGTTATTAGATATAACATAATTTTATTGCGTCAACCTGTACCTAATTTATTGAAATTCATACCGTTTTGTGGGGTTACCCCTGGGTTCTTTGTATTGGGTACAGTTTTTGACATCTGAGTCAAATTTTAGCCGTTAGTCCATTGCACCACTAATTTGTTCGTCATACCATCCCGCTCACAAAATAGTCAGCTTTAACTATGTTGTCATAGTGCATAGTTATCCTGACAACAATAATAAAAATTCTATTTTGTGGGATAAATCTAGGGGAAACGCTATGTTCGCTTCAAATGCTACGGCGTTAAATTTGTCTGATCGTGAAACTGAAATCTTGCATTTCATTGCAAAAGGAATGAGCAATAAAGAGATTGCTATTCTTCTTGAATTAAGCGTTCACACAATTATGACGCACACCAAAAACATATATCGAAAATTAAACGTAAACTCGCGTTCTGAAGCTGTTTACGAGCTTATGTTTCAACAACAATTAGAATGAGAACAGGTAATGCTGTTCTCTCTCTACTGCTAGAATTTTAAAGATGAGATTTGCTTAACGCTACTCGGAAACTCACTTTTTAAAATTCAAATCTACTCCTATCTGCTTGAGTGTTTATCCCAAGCCGAGCGGCTCGCTTGCACCCTAACATCGATTCTAAAACGGTTTTTCCAACACTCCACGTAATTAACCATAATAGGAACGTACCTCCAATCACTAAAATTGGGTATATGTCTGCTTTTCCATGTCGGTAATAGTAGCCGCTTCTAATTTAGAGGCTGGAAAACTGTTATGGCTAACAAAAAACTAATCATTGTCACTATCGGCGCACTTTGTATTTCTACCGGATTTGTTTTTAATCATTTTTATTCTGAAGCACCAGCATCTGAAAATGACTCTAATGCCACTGCTATAACGTTGAAGCAGGAAAAGGAAGTTGAACAGCAGTTGGTTAAAGTCCACAGCCAAAACGCGGTTGTTGTAAGTAGCAGTCAAAATCTAGAGGAAATGGCTGCAGAAATCTCATCTAACCATGAATCCGATACGTCTGACACGGAAGATAATCCTCAACAACCAGTAGATTACAAACCACTGTTCGTTCAATCAGAGCGTGCCAAACGTGTATTAGAGGCGTCTGGAAAATTACGTCAGGATCTTAATAACGAAGCCTACCTAGAGTTGGACAATCAAAGATTATCGAGCCTCAAGGAAGGCGATGTCTTGCCGCTGCAAATCGCGGAATTGGACCTGGATTACGAAATCAAAATAAAGCAGGTAAAAGAAGACGCACAAGGCAATAAAACGATAACGGGCCAGTTACCGGATCAGGACTTTCCATTTAGTTCTGTTATTTCAATCAATGACCATGCGCTATACGCAAACATAGTCACACCTACCGGCACTTACTCAATGGCAGGGGATGGCCACAATGTGTGGATTGCAGAAACCGGTGATCTAATTCAGGGGGTTATACCAGACAAATATGACTCCCACGATTTTACGGAGGGCGAGCCACATGAACATCATGATTTAGAAACGTCTCGTCTTCGTAAAAATGGTAACTAGACTCGTCTAGTTCAATAACAACAATCCAAAGGGAAAAAACATGACTTTAACAAAAAAAGTATTAAAACTAGGGGTAGCTCTTACCGCATTTGCCACATTATCGGCATCTGCCAAAGACGTTGCTGTTGATATTTATTACACGACTGCGGCCAAGAACCGTAGTTTTGATATCAAAACTGAAATTTCAAACATGGTTGCGGCAAGTAACCAGTATTATGCAGACAATAACTTAGATATTAATTTGGTACCTGTATTTCCAGATTACTATGAGTTAAGCACTAACCTAAAGGCATCTTTGACGGATATTCGCCGCGTATACAAAGCGTCGAACATTCGTAACTGGCGTGATTCTTACAAAGCTGACTTTGTTATTGTTATTGGTTCTGCCGATAGTAGTTCTTTTGGTACTACATGTGGTATCGCAGGTGACATCTATGGCCTGAAGATATTCCCTGATCATGATACTTACCAGAGTTATGCTTACAACATTACAGCGAATAACTGTGGTAACACGACGATGACATTCATGCACGAGCTAGGTCATAACATGGGCTTAGGTCACTCAGTGCGTCAAGGTGCTGAAGGTGGCGTTTACTCTTGGGGTGTAGGTTACGGTGTTGACTATGAGTTTGCGACAATTATGGCGTATCCTCATGAGTTCAATACGTCAAATCACTTGCCATATTTCTCTGATCCAGATCGTTTCTGTACTTCTGGACAACGTTGTGGTGTAAACAACGTGGCAGACTCACAAAGAGCACTGGATTTAGTGACTAATACGATTGCTAACTTCCGTTAATAATCGTTAACTGCGTGGAAAAGGGAGCAACTGGCTCCCTTTTTTTACTAGTTAGGCTCCTTCAACTTTGGTCAAATCGTGATTTTGCATCGTTGGGGCTTGCCGTAAACCGCGTTGATACAGTTGGGTACCTAATAAACTCAATAGACAGTAACCGGTGAAAAAGTAAAAACCTTTACCAACAGTCGATAACGTCTCACTGCTTACGGCTAAATTCATTTTGAACGAAAATATTGTTAATTGCCGCATTGTTTCTGTTTCTGAATGGTTTGTTGAAAGCACTGCAAGAAAAACCGCGACAACAAAAACGTCAGCCATAGACCATTTACCAATACTTGATATGAAACCGACAATTTTTGATTCGGTTAATGTGTTACGTTTTAAGTATGCTAAGCCCATTAAGCTTGTTTTTATAAGCGGGATAATCACCGAAAAAACAAAAATAAGACTCGCAACCAAGAATCTTTGAGCAAGCCATAACTCTTCTACTGTAGTCAAAATCGACAACTCTTTATCTACTAAAGATGCAGATAGTGACGAATTACCAAGTTTGGCCAACATCTCTGTATTTAAGCTGAGCATAGGCTCCATGATACCGGGTATAAATAGACCAATCGAGAGAATGGTTAGGAAGAGGCCCAGATTTCTGAATAACATGATTTACGTTTCTATTGTGACAAAAGAGTTATGTTGCCAGCATTTTCATTCGAAGTCAGGCATTTGACAGGTAAGTTGGGTATTTTTGTTTATAGCCAACTGGTGAGGCTATGCATGTATATGCTCTAAATAAGTTTTAGATGAGGCGAAACGTTTTTATGTAAACGGATTATAATTTGCCATACAGCTGCAAAAAAGAGATGAAAATATGTCGTCCAGAATTGTGATGGTTGGTCATCAGCCAAAAGAAGGCAAAGAAACTGAGTTAGAGCAGTTGGTTTTGATTCATCATCAAAAGCTTAATAAAGAAGGGTTAGTTACAGAGCGCCAGCCTATAATTATGAAGTCGGCAGAGGGGGCTATTATCGAAGTTTTTGAATGGTTGTCAGAAGCGGCAATTGAGCAGGCGCACTCTAATACCAATCTGCATAAAGAATTGGTCATTCAGCGAGAAAGAAAAAGTGTATAGGCAAGGCATTGATTGCAGAGAATGGTTGTTCCCTTGTTAAAATCAATAAGGACAATATGCTCCTGCATTGTCCCCTTAACCCACGTCCCTGTGGGGCAACGCAGCATATAAGCTTTTTAAACTCGCCCTTTGGGAACTCACCAGAGCTGCGATAATCGCCCAAAACTTATTTGATGTAGAACGACTATACCTGCACAAGTTTTGATTATTCTCGCAGCTCTGGTGAAGTTCTGAATTGACTGATTTATTTTCGGAATTCGCTCCAATTAACTGAGACCTGTCACTGGCAGAAACTTATCCGCTTAATACAAATTGAGAAATTATAACCAGAATAAGGAAACGTCATGGATACAGAACAAGCAATTGAGAAAGCATATAACGATCACGTCAGTGCTCTGTACAAAGCTCTTTCTCAGGCGATTTTATTTGCTAATGGCAATGATGATGAAATTATGGCTGCCGAGGCTAGATTTCAAAAAGGTCTCATTCATGCCGCCGATGTTCGTGAGCGAGCTAGAAGACTAGCCGACTTAGAGTAGAATAATTCACTGTGCGTTGAGCACTCCTAATACTCAAATAGACTTAACCTATTCACATAAGCATGAATGTGACATAGTCAATCGGCTTTCAGAGTCTAGTGACGGTGACTAAGCAGAGCAAAATGGCGAGTCTGAATCCGCTGAATCAGATTTAAATGACTGGGGCTACATGTTACTTGACCAAAAAGGTGGGAGCCCGCAGCAGGAGTTTTCAAATTAAACACTAGGTTGTTTCCCGAAAGAGCCATGGCATTTCACAATCTAGGTGAGTCTTATGATGATTGGTATAAGGTCATTTCAATCAAGCAATCGAGAGTTTTGAAAAAGCTATCCAACTCACAAACAGCAAAGAAGATGTTAAGTACCTTGAAGAGTTAATATCAAGCCTGAAACAATAATCCCGGCTATGAACCGTTAAGCATTAATTGACACGTCTATTAATGTGTTAATTAAGGTCAAAATAGTTAAGCGAAAAAAGTTCAAATGCCACGACACTTGTTTCTATAAAATTCTTTACTGACAGTTAGTTAAGTTATCTAATAGGAGTTTGTTAGAAATGTTAACGAGTTCTTCGAAGCAGGGCCATTGGTGGGTTTAAAAAGATGAACAAAGCTGAAATTAGAAAAGCAGAAATTGAAGATACGCCTGAACTGGTACCTTTGCTTGAGCAGTTAGGTTACAAAAGTACAGAGATCGAGTTAAGAAATACACTGGCTACAAACCAAAGAAATGACGAAATATATGTCGCTCTGATAGATAACAAGCTGGTGGCACTGATGAGTATTATCTATTTCGATTATTTTCCTTCCCAAGAAAAGATTTGCAGGATAACGGCGATCGTCGTTGACTCAAATGTTCGAGGTAGTGGTGTTGGTCGCCAACTTATAGAGTTTGCTAAAGACTTAAGTAAAAAGCGTTGTTGTGCGAAACTTGAAGTTACCACTTCATTAGCTCGCGAAGCTACACAGCAGTATTATGAAAATATAGGTTTTACTAAATCCTCATACAGATATATTCAAGATATTGCGGGCTAACAAGGCTCGCATCTTGTATGACGTTTGCTGCAATTAATTGCGTTGCCATCTTTATCCAATTCAAATGTACAACAAAGCTCCATAAGGCGCCTGAGCTCTGTTCTGGCTTTTTGTACACGTGACTTTAACGTTGAATAGCTAATACCGTGCTGAACTGCGTAGGATTTTTGTTTGGTTCCGTTAAGATCAATTGCAATGATTAAATTCCTGTATTTATCTGGCAACTCTTGAATAAAGGGATTTAAACACTCACTCAGGTTTTGTTGAACTTCTTCCTGATTTTCATACCACAGATCTTCAGCGGTAAGGGTTTTATATTTCGCTTGCTGGCGATAAAAATCGATAATGGTGTTGTTTGCAATCTGCATTAACCAGGGTTTGATCTTGTCTTTGGAGTTTAACGAAGTGAGTTTTTGATGCACTTTTATCAGAATATTTTGCAACAAGTCTTCTGCATCTCTTGGATTGGATATTTTTGATGCGAGGAATCGTTTCAAAAGTCCTCGATATTCTTGCCAAACTAATTCTATGGTCATGAAATAAAGGTCCTAAATTATACCAATTCGGGTAAGTAATTGGTCATTCAGCGAGAGTTAAAAGCTTTTCAGGCAAGGCATTGATTGTAGAGAATGGTCATTCCCTTTTCAAAATCAATAAGGACAATATGCTCCTGCATTGTCCCCTTACCCCACATCCCTGTGGGGCAACGCAGCATGAGAAGCTTTTAAACTCGCCCTTTGGGAGCTATCCAGAAGCGCGATAATTGCGCAAAACTTGTTTGATGTACGACTGCATGGATGCAGGAGGTAGAGCGACTCAGGAGACCAAGCCGAGAACGACTATACCTGCACAAGTTTCGCTTACTCTCCCACTTCTGGCGTAGCTCTGAACTGACTAATTACTTACCCGAATTGGTATTAATCTTATTGTAGCCAGGAAGGTAGTCTTCCTGGCATTCTTATGAGAATTAGCAACAACTGTTATTATTACAGGTGTTTGACGATTCAAACTTACAATCTGAAATACTACCTAGATAGGTTTGATCCGATAAGTAAAAGTTAATGAACATCTGCTCAAAATCATCTGATACCGACGATTCAAATAGACCAGTTTTTGACAACGTTTGTTGCCATGCTTTCACTTTCGGATAATTCGCCAAAAAGTCATGACAAGTATGGGCTTCAATAATCGCAGCACGGTGTAACAAAGGTAACCAAGCCAGATCAACAGTTGACATGTTTGTGCCGTTGAAAAACGGACCGTCGCCTAATTGCTCTTCTGCCTTCGCAAACGCTTTGGTTAACTTCTCTTCACGTTCCAACAAGGTTGTTTTGTTTGAGCTTCGCATTGTAGAGCATTGAACCAGGTAATGTTTACTTGCGAGGTAACTCCAAGCCTGGTTTTGAGCCTTTTGCTCGAAAGACAATTCAGGTTGCAAAGCGGGGTAAGCTTCTTCCAAATATTCAAAAATAGCATCCGATTCAAAAAGGGCCGTGTTATTTTCCGTAATGAGTACCGGGACCTGACCATTTGGCGAGATATCCAAAAACCATTGTGGTTTGTCACTTAAATCTATGTATTCAATTTCATAGGGTAAGTTCTTTGCATCCAATAAGGCAGTCACACGTTGCACAAATGGACAAATTTTGAAACTAACAACCTTTAACATAAATTAACCTCTTTTTTTCTAATTCACCCGTAAGACGCGAAGGAAATAAAAAAGACGAAAAAAGATTTCGGTTACTCTTTTGGTGCCTGTTCAGGCGCTGTTGAAACTTGTTCTCTATATTGCGACGGCAGAACGCCAATTAGGTTTTTAAACTGTTTACTAAAGTAACTCGGTTCGGCAAAACCACATCGATAGCCGATAGTGGCGATGGGCAGTTCAGTTTCAACCAACATTTTCCGCGCATGTTCCAATCTAACTTAATTTATGAATTTATTTGGTGTTTTGCTTAGGCACTTTCGGAAACGACGTTACAGTGCGCTGACGGATAGATGGGCTACGTTGGCTAACATCTTAATTGTTATTTCTTTGTCGTAATTATTTCGAACGAACTTAGCTGGTACTTCGATGGCATCTAACTTTGAAAGTGTCTTGGAGGTTTTGCCCAAATGCCGGGAAACGCCGTACATGCCTATTATTTCACCTTGCTCGTTTATCAATGGTCGTTTAGAAGTTGAAAGCCATCCGAAGCCACCTGTTTCACCAAAATTTAGCTCCAATCTGTCCGTCACACTTTCTTCGTTAAGGACTTTTTTGTCATCGACAATGAAAGTGTGAAGCTGCAATTTAAACGGGTGGTAAAAGCATTTTCAGTTTTGAGAAATTTGGTACTTGCCGCATTTTTCTCTACCCCAGAAGGCACAAAGGACATTGGTTATTTAGGGAACGTTCCAATTCCGGGTGATTACCCTGGCCCAACATCGGAAGCGATGGCTCATTTAGCCATTGAGCTTAAGAAACTTGGGTTGTCTCTTTAACTTCTACCGTGATGCTCTTATAGCGAAAGCAGAGAAACCGGGCAGGTTGGGAGATGCCCGGCTCTCTTTGCTATTGGTTAGCTTGTTACAAAGTTTCCATGGAAACCTAAGGGAAGATGGTAAGGCAACCAGGCTCGACAACGCGGTCCCGCTTTTAAGTTAGCGAGGTCAAAAACGTTAAGGCACGTACGCTGTGTTGGGATGTGTAACGCGGTGCCTATCAAATAACCATGGCCTTCCTTTGCTCTTGGGTTGACAGGTACATGTTCTTCCACGAGAAACTCTGAGCCGTAGCTAAATTTGTCCTCTTTGCCTGAATCAACATCCAGCGACACAACAGCGTCACTCCATAAACTGTCGTGTGCTGAAGACAGGTGATATAACTTGTGATTTTTTAAACCGACTTTGTGATTGGATACTCTGGGAAACTCACTGATGTCGTTAAAACTGTGTTGTGAGGTTTTACCGTTATTATGCAACGTAAACAAGGTGGTGTTACCGTTGACTTCTTCTTGTTTTACATCCCCTTGCATTAGACGTGACATCTTGTGCAAGATGTTGATATTTGGATAGAGACTGGCGTCAAAATGTATCGTGCCATCGTTTTCTTCCCATGCATTGCCGAAGTGAAATGCAAATCCTGGGGGGAGTTCAAACTCTCTTTTTAGCGTTAAATCCGATTTGTTTACGACTAAAACACGCATAGGCATTTGGGGCGCAAAGTCTATACTTTCGAAGTAACCTGAATTGTGGCTTCGTTCGGATATAAGAGATGGCAAAATAAGTAAAATGCTTCTGTCGGTAATTAGGAAGTCATGCAGCATGGTTCCCTTGTACTGCGCATTGATTAATTTCACGTTTTTCGTTTGTCCTTTGGCCGACAAATGATACAACACCACGTGACCAGAGCCATTCAAACCAAAGTTCCAGATGTCACCATTTGGATCAATTTTGGGATGAGCAGAAAAGGGCAGGCCTTTAAGACTATTGCCGTATTTACTTCCCGTACCTAAGTTAACTTGATCTTCAAATTGCAAATTATGTGGATTGATCTTACTTGGGGCGCCGGCTTCCCATAAGGCCCATAAGTCATTTCCCACAGAGATGACATTAGTATTGGCGGTGTTTACGTCATTGGAACTGGATACTGGCAATGAATTAGCAATTTTAGTATCCGGTCCTGAATACAAGAACTGTTTAGCCGACTCCTCTTTTTTGAACTTGGGTGTTTCGATGAATTTGCCACGATGATAGACATTATTTCCGTCTAAATGAAAATGCTGCAACATGCCGTCACCTTCAAATAAATGCTGGTATCGTATGTCTCCACGTTCATGTTTTCCGGGTCCATTTCTGTAAAACTGACCTTTTAGCTCAGATGGCAATTTACCTTCTAGCTTAAGTTTGGTTTCTGAAAAATTACTTTCGATATTTGCAAATCCGATTAACTCTGGATTGTGTCTGAGGGCCTTTTTAAACAATGCTTTGTAGTTTACGGCATTATGATTTACCGCGCCCGAGTTGGCGCGGCCTAAAAATGGGACCGTAGTTAATAACGACGTGGTTCCAACTAAAGCCAGGTTTTTTAATACTTCTCGACGTAACATAACTTGCTCCACATTTTTTGTTATTAATAGATAACGTTCGACTTATTGATCACGGTTTCGTCCGTGTTTGTTACATCAAACTTCATGTGCTTGTATTTAGCTGGGCCAAAGTTAGGTTGAGCGTCGTTGGAGAAGCCGTAACCTTCCACTGGCATACCGAATAAGTTAAATTCCAATTCTCCGTTGTTGTTTTCATCGTGAAAGAATCGAACCGCATATTCACCTGTATCTACGCTATTAAATGTCACTGTGTTAGTGCCTGGTTTTGCTCTAATGATCAATGATGATTCTGCTTTGCCGGCATCATAGTTTTCCTTGCCTTTGAAAAGTTGGACGTAGAGTTTTCCCTTGTCGCTGTTGACGCCGTTAATTTCGAATTGAATATTTTGTGCACTAACTTGTGTTGCCGATAAAGTTAATAGAGTTGCCGTTATTGTTGCTACAGATGTTTTGATTAGAGTGAACTTCATTTTTCTTTCCTAAATTATCTATGTATTAATCGATTAGTTTTTAAGACGACCGTTGCGTCGTGTTGGAAAGACGATAGAATGCTGCAATAAAATTTTGTAGCGGAACTTCGTTAAGTAGGTTGAATCCTTCGTGAATCAAACGAACTGTCTGCTGGTCAATTTCGCGATTCGTGAAATTACCTTTGTTTATTAATGTGTTACGGTTAATGGTTAAAACTGCTCCAATTCTTAAAGATTTGTTAAGCGCTTCTATTATTGGCGTGTTTATCGGTTATCTCGCTCCTTTTGGTATGGATAGAATGCCAACTCATGTCAGTATTTTTTACTGGGTGGTGACTTGCATAGCAGGGTATTGCGTTTACAAGCCAATCCTCGGCGCTGGTGAAAAAATACTGCAACCTTGGATCAAATCGACGTGGCCCAAAGTGGCCATTTCAACCGTTTTTGCTAGCGCTGCGATGAGCTTTGTTGTACCAGTGATAACCTGGATGTTTTTTAGATTACGGGTCGATCTGATCGAACAATTTTGGGTGGTATTTCCTAAGGCTATGGTTATTGGCGGTGCCATCACTATTGTCAGTTTAGTCCGTGAGGTATTGAGAGAACAAAAGTCGCAACTGGCAGAAGTACACAAAGCACATCAGGAACTGCAAGATGCCGTGAACGCGGACAAAAATGCAGGATATGAAAAATTAATGACAATGTTGCCTCTGGATAAGCGGGGGGACTTGTTGTGCTTACAAATGGATGATCACTATCTAAATGTGGTTACCGACAAAGGACAGCACCTTTTGCTGATGCGTTTTAAAGATGCAATGGAGTTATTACAGGATTTTCCCGGTTTGCAGACTCACCGAAGTTGGTGGGTAGCGATAGACGCGGTAAGCTCAGTAAAAAAAGAAGGACGCAAACACGTTCTGCTCTTGAACAATGAGATTGAAGTGCCGGTGTCAAAAACGTATGCCGAGCGAGTAAAATTAGCTGGTTTGCTTTGAACCAGTGTTAAAACATAAAAATCAAAAAGAATAATTAGAACTTTTAATAAAGGAATAAGACATGCCTAAGGCGAGTGAGATAAAAAAACACGCAGCGATTGAACATAACGGTCAAGTGTTGATTATTAAAGATATTGTACGTTCAGTTCCGCAGGGACGAGCGGGTGGAAGTCTATATCGTATGCGTATGTACGATGTGGTAACGGGTGGCAAAGTCGATGAGACGTTTAAAGCTGAAGATATGTTGAATTTGGCGGACCTGACTCGCCGTGCAGCAGCCTTTTCTTACATCGATGGTGAAGAATATGTATTCATGGACAATGAAGATTACACGCCATATAACTTAAACAAAGAGTCGATAGAAGAAGAGATTCAATTCATTAATGAAGACACACAGGGCATTCAGGTGGTTCTCATTGAAGGCAATCCAGTTGGTATCGATGTGCCTGCTATGGTTGAGTTAGTGATTGAGGAAACCGCTCCTTCTATTAAAGGCGCTTCAGCTAGTGCCAGAACCAAACCCGCTACACTGACAACTGGCTTAGTTATTCAGGTACCTGAACATATTTCTACTGGCGATAAGATCAAAATTAACACCGCAGAACTTAGGTTTATGGGAAGGGCAGAAGGCAAGTAACTTGCAATTCCTGAAATTGGGCCAGATGCTTGGGCTGGCCCAAAATCGAACTACAATGAAAGGCATAGTCAAAAGGGCCTTAAATGTTCTGATTCATTGTTAGTTTTATTCTTCTCTTACTTGTAATAACTCTGCGCGTGCATCTTCGACGTACGCAAAAGAAATCACCATAGTTTCAGAACCATTATGTCCGCGTTTGTGCACTGAAAGTCACGACAACACATCAAAACCGGGATACGTTGTGGAAATTATGCGAGCCATTTTTGTCTACCCTAATTACAAAATGCAATATGTTGCTATCCCTCGTGCAAGAGCAATAATATCAATCCTCATAAATATTTAGTCATTCTGCGAGATGTATTAATACCAATCTGCATAAAGAATTGGTCATTCAGCGAGAATGAAAAAGTGTATAGGCAAGGCATTGATTGCAGAGAATGGTTGTTCCCTTGTTAAAATCAATAACGCAGCATATAAGCTTTTTAA
>Ga0213832_1000475_pt1 | contig 27847 bp, 28 predicted proteins | sample SWATP13_FD_161660 | JGI IMG/M metagenome (GOLD analysis project Ga0213832, IMG submission 161660) | Coastal seawater microbial communities from Marineland, Florida, United States - SWA TP1 #3 | ecosystem: Environmental > Aquatic > Marine > Coastal | place: USA: Florida | collected 2016-08-06 | reverse complement strand
ACCAAATTCCCGAATATACGACGCCTAAACCGATCGCTGATAGCGCTACAGGGAAAAGCCAACTATCTTCAAAAACGGTAGAAGCAAGATGACCTAAATATAAACAGCATCCCAAAGCACCAAATATAACAAATACACGTCGAACCAACAGAGCACCAGCGCCAATCATGGCAAGGTTTATACAGAAATAGATAAACTTAGACAGTTCGCTGTCTGAATCTTGACTGGTAAGGCCGCCCCAAAACGCTAAAACGCCGAAAAGATAAAGCCAAAACGCGTAATCTGCTGTGTTCCGTGCTCTTATGTCCACCCAGAACGCCAATAGCGTCATCAACGCGCCAAAGTACATCGACACAAGTGCTCGGAATTGCCACGTGTAGCTGTTCCATAAGTCCTCATGGTCAATAATGAGCATCACAGCGTCCATACTGATATACCAGAGCGTTACCGCAATCGGCATTATTAAGAACGGGTATTTATATCGCCATGCTACGATAAGTCCAGTTACTAGCGTTCCAAGTTCCATATATAACCATAGCCATTTAATGCGGTGGTGAAACTGGCGAAAAACCGTATTGTCGTCGGGCCATAGCCCTAGCCATTGCTGCGCACCGTAGATAGCAATTGGCGTTAAACAAACTACGAACGTGGCACAGATCCCTGCTGGTATTATTAAATGCTTACGCGCAAAGGAATTGGCAAGCTTTAAGCCCACGCCAGCATAAAGCATAGAGATAAATACGATGCCGGCACCACCAAATTGCTCCCAGCCTAAATTCATAAATAGAGTCATGGCGCCAATTGCAATAAGGCCACCTAAGTAATACAGAATATGGGTGAAGGTAAAAGAGGGAGTATGCTGATTTTCTTCTTGAAAGAAATTGTACAGAGCAATGCCCTGTTGCTCGGAGATGATATTGTTAGCTACTGCTTTTTGAATACTGGATTTAGATACTTCCATGTACTTCTCTAAATAAGCTTGAAGAGCTGAAGATTATTACTTTACTTTGTTATGGGTAAAAAGCCAGCCTAATAGAAGTTACTCGCTTCCTTTCTCGATATCTAATTCCGCTCTATCGATTAGCGTAAAATAGTCTTCATCAGCGTAAAGCTTTAAAAAGATAGACATAGTGATGCTTGTCATTTCATTTGCCGCCTCTTTAAACCCAGTATTGACGTGAAGATCAAAGCCCGTTGGCGATGCAGAACCCATGAACTCTTGAAGTTCAGTGAATTCTTTTATTGCGTCGGCACTTAACCCTAAAATGTACTCAGTTCGCACTGGCGTTTTACTCAGCCATCCTGACTCGGCCGGCAGTGTTTTTTCTGAAATAACCTCAAGATTATACTTAAAACTTCTTTCTTGCTCTGAGGAGCTAACACCCAAGGTAAGCCAGGTGCTTTCTGGTTTTATTTCGGCAGGCTTGTCTAAGTGAATCTTCGTAAGTAAATGATTGGGGTCGAGTTCAACAAATTTCTCCTCATCAAATGAGCGAAACTCAAGCATTGTTGCAATAGGTATATTGGCACAACTAACTACAAGCAAAGTTAATGAAACAACAAATAATTTTTTGATACTTAACAACAGCGGCTTCCCTTCATTGGTTATTACAAGACATGTTCTAGCAATTCTATACAGTTCTCGTCGTTTCTTTTGCAAAAGCTTTTTCAGATTTGTTCCACGTTAAGTGGCCAAAAGCGATACCCGCAATGGGAAAGATGATCATCGCAATGGCGAGTCGCCCCCAGATATTTTCGGAAGGCTCAATAAACGCCATAAGTAATGACCATAATAAACCGGTAGAGACTCCCCAGCCTAAAACGCCGTAAACTAGAACGAAGCGCTGTTTTCCTTTTTCTCTTATTCTCGCCCACTTTTCTAATTTCATCGCAGATATCCTTTTTCAACTCTAAGCAATCATTGCAAGACAGACAAAAACCACCACAAAGCTTATAAAACCAACAGCAACGGTCCTTCCTTCATCACGACCTGCTCTTGGATACTTGCCGAAGGTCAGCAACTTGAGCACCACATGGCCCGTGCCCTTCAAAACGAATTCCATAATAGCGTCTATGATAATCCACTTTATTACTCGAAGCATAAAGCGGCCCAGCGGTTCAAAAACTTCTTCCATAACCCTTACGCTCTTTAACCTAAAACCTGTTCTATAAAAAGCAACAACCACATTGCAAGAACGGCAACGAAGTTGATAGTAAACACCAAACCACGCAATCTAATATTGTCAGTAAATATTTGTACAAGACTATGCAGCACCCTGCCAATAAAAAATACCCACGCAAGGAAGACTTGTGAATTGCTAATTGGCTCACCTAAGGAAATTAGCAAGGCGCAAACAACGTGAAAAAATAACGGCCACTCAAACTGATTGCTCAGATTCGCACTTACTTTAGGCTGTATATCAGCAAACGGGTTTGAACCATCTTTGTTTTTCCCTACTCCCCATACCGAAGGCGCGCGAGCTAGCGTGAGAAATACGTAGAGCAATGCACAAAGAAGAATGTGCATAAACATAGGGGTTATTAAATTAGACATCTTGGTTTAATTATCTCGTTGTTATCAAATTTCGTTAGCTATCAACGCAACTATCATATCTTTGAACACCTTTCGGCAGACCAAGTGCTACACCGGTGAAAGAGAAAATAAAGATAATCGATATTACAGTTAATGCGGCAAAACTAGACTCGTTTATGTTAGGGCTGACAACTACCGAAAAGGTGTTGATACAAAGCAAAAGCAAGCTTATTTTTGAATACCCTTTAAAGCCTAAAACTCCAGCGAGCATAAGCATTAAAAACGAGCCCGCAACTGCCGGAGTAAATGGCGCAGCGGCCAGTAGCAAACACAAAACCGATATAAGCACAGATAACATTAAGAAGAGTTTTTTCACGTTTTGCCCCTTTTTTTGCCGAGCAGCTGAAGAGATAAAATAATCACTAAAAGCATAGAGTAAAAACGGCGAGTTAATAAACTAACTACATAATAAAAACCGTTCTGTTGCCACCCATTATTTTCTAACTTGTAATGATTGGCCTACACTGAACAAGCGTTGAACCAAGCCTACCACCTACTCGTTTTCTGCTTTTCTTAGTATTTTAAAGATTCGGCTTATTGTGATTTCAGACAAGTTCCACTCATAACCTTCAAAGTCAGTGGTATTGATAAATTGAACAACCACGGTATCGAGGTCTTTGTCATATTCTGCAAGGCTTTGATAGCCGATAACCAAGCCTCCATGCTCGAAAACATAAGGGTAAAGTTCCGCTTCGCCTTCATTGAAAATAGCGCCGTTGTTTAGCGCTCGTAAGAACTTACCCACATCTTCTGCTGTCGCTAGCATACCGTAGTCGCGCGCCTTAACATCTTCCTCGTAACCAACGTAATAGCCGCTCATCACGTCGTCCATATTGACTTCGCTCAATGAAAAATAGGTGTTGTTCAATTCAAGCGGAAGTAAAATGTTTTGCTTAATGTACTCGTGGTGACTGTACCCCAAAACCTTATCCATAAGATTGCGAAGCAACAGATAGTTCGTGTTGGAATACTCATATCCATCACCGGGCTCAAAACTCGCCGGAAGATCTAGCGCAAAGTCGAGCGCTCGCTTGCCGTTTTCCGGTTCGTTTTCCCAGTAGGCAGCATTATCAGTAAAGTTAGGGATTCCTGACTTATGCTGCACCATCATTTTAAGCGTTATTTTTTCTGAATGCTCAATTCTGTCTTTGAGTTCGGGTAAATGATCAACGAGTAAATCGTCTAGGGATAGTCGCTGTTCTCGCGCCATTTTGGTGATAGCCACAGCAATGTACAACTTACTGATACTGGCAATTTTAAATAAAGAGTCGGGGGCAGCGGGTATTTTGTTATCTCTATCTTTCCAGCCTGCTGTGTAAAAAGCTGGAGGTTTTCCCGCCTGATCCACGTAAACAATTATACCGTCAAAGCCATGGCTAATTGCCTCATCAACTTGTTCTTGTACTGTGTGTGGCAAAGGTAGGATCCAGGCTTTAACCAATATCCACGGAACGAAAAACAAAGAAACAATGGTACTGATTAGCAGAAGAAGCCTGATGATTGTTGTTCTTCGGTTCTTCGTCATTTTACCTTGCCTTTAAAGCTCATCATGTAACACTATCACTAGGTGTACGCCAACTTATTGCAACCGAAAATACAATTGTTACCTAAACGGCTATCGAAAATGAAACTTACTCATGGTACTTTCGAATTACAGCAATCTTACCGTACTCTATTTCTAGTACTTCCATCATTACTTGACTGTATTCAATAGGCTGATTGTTTTGCGGATGCACGCCCTTGACATAATTCTTATATCTGATAGCAATAGCAGAGTGATTAAATGTAAAAACATCTAACAGCTCAGCATTATATTCTGTATGTGCGCCTAAATAGAATGTCATGCCCTCTCTCATTTGCTCCTTACCGTCAGGTAATCGCGTATCGTCTATCACCCATGGCAAATGTGAATGACCAACATCATCCGCGAGCAAATTTAAGTGATTTTCAAGCTCAACTTTTGTCGCGCCAGGGGCCTGAGTAGCAACCATTGTGTCGAAGTACTGTTGGGCAAGCTGCTTAAGATCTAATTTAATATCTTCAGCCGATACCGTAGCTGACACTAGAAGTGATAATGCAAGAAGTAGATTTTTTTCACTAGAAACTCCGTTTCACCTATTTCATATATTAACGAATTTGCCTAACTTGTCTCGGTTGGGACATTTTGCGTAATCATCTTTTTATGACCATGGTAGCTATCATAAAACTGCTTATGTGCCGCATAAGAAAATGTATCGTTTCTTTCTGAATATTGCCCAATCCAATCAATAAGCATTGCTAAGTTGTCATCTTGGGCTTGCTTTGTTTTGTATTTATGGGGCTCCCAAGGTCTCGCCTTTGCGTTTGAAATGCAGGATTCAGTGGGTAAGTTCATAAATATAATTTCAGTAGACTGCTGCTCTACAATTTTTAGTAAGTCTGTATAACAGCCTTCAATTACCCATTTGTCGTTAGAAGAAATAAAAGCCTTTATCTCTTCTTCAGAGTCATCAATAGGCTTTCTCTCAGGAGGGCTAGTAGGTTTCCACGCTAATGTATCTAGATCTAAATGAGCCAAATCTTGTGTTTTGCATAAGTGCTGTGCCAGCGTAGATTTTCCAGAACCAGAGTTTCCAAATATTAAAATTTTTGCCAAAACCACCCTCCTTAAATCAACTAATAAAATGCTGAACTAACAATGCGTTTTAAACGACCTGTAACAGTCCACGGCAACGTAGCCAGAAACTACCAAAAGGCCATTAAAAGTGCACTAGCGCTTAAAGCTTTGACTGTGAAGAACCCCAACCGCGTTAACTTGTTAAGTGCGATGTAAATAATTATTAAGCTCATCGACTAACTCAAGTGCTTCGCTTTTCGTTAAGTAAGGTACTTTTATCGTTCTGGCCCAAAAGAAACTTTTACCTGTTTTAGAACTCACTTCTGAAAAAGGCATAGCCAATAACGTGTTATCGTTTCGGTTTGGGATGGGAGTTAAAAACTCTACGTCTCGATACAGTGTTTCACTGTCTGGCGCTTTAACCTCACCTTTCACTTTTGCAGCAGCTATCAAGCCACACCATTTGTGGGAAAAGAAAACAATGTCGCCTATATGAACATGGTGAACAAACCTTTTGGCGTCTCCATACGCCTCCAGACGACTATTATCCATCATCGACCAAATAGAGTCCTCATTCCAACTGCGATTTGTATCAAATAATACACCTTTTACATCACTTGGGTTTTTGTGCTTATCATAGGGAAGCGCAAAGAACTCAAAGTACTTTTCGCCAGCAAGTTCATAAATTCTATAGGGCAAGAAATCGATGGATATACCACTTTTCTTCCAGTAGTCGACGGAAGATATTAATGAGTCATCCGCTGCACTGCCGATAACTAATAAGTGCTGTTTATTATTAATTTCTTTAGGCTCTAATTGGTGCTTAAGACTAAAAGCCTCTCTGTGTGCTTCAACTAGCGACATGTCGCCTTTGCTATATTCTTTGAACTTATTTTCTAATTTTTGATAGCTCCATTGACCAGCATCTTGCGCATATCTCAGCGCTTGATGAACAGCATCTTTCCCGGCAGATGCACGCTTTAGCTCGAATATAACTAATTCGCCACTTTCATTCAGTGCATATATGTCAGCTTCTGCCTGCTATTGTCGTTCTTGAAACACCGGCATCAATCTAGCGTCTTCAAATAAGACGTCTAAAATACTGTTCGCAATTAAGTTTTCTAGATCTTTCTCTAATTTTCCAAAGCTAGAAAAGTCTTTGAACTCTACGGGTTCCAACTTTTCAAATACTTCTGCTTGTTCTTCTATTTTGTAGAGCATGCTTTGCATTCCTTTGAGTGAATAACAGGTAACAGCTTTGATACAGCCTTTTGCGGCTGCATCAAAGCTGCGATGTTAATTGACTCGTTGTATCTTACTTAACAGCCACTTGATAACTTCAGTTTTACCTACAGGAGAGTAGCGACTTAAATGAGGTAGGCCTGCAACGTAAATAGGGCGTTCATTGATCTTGCAACTAAATCCCTTAACCGCCCAGTTTCCGTGTCCTGACGGTAAATAATCTTCTTTGCCGCCGAACATAGAATGCAAGTAGCCGTAGGGTGAAACATCAGAGTTTCCGAAAGTTATTATAAGCTTTGGCTTAACAACGCTTAAAATTGCCTCATGTACTGGCCAACATATTTCAGCTAATGAAAAGTTAATATCTGTAGCTTCGCGGCTCTGTAAGAATATTAAATTACTCGCACACACATCTCTGGTGTTGATCCCAAGGCTTTCAAATATCCATTGAACTCTTTTTTGAAGAGGGGCTTCGCCACTTGCCCACACACCTTTATGATTCTCCCAACTCTCATCCAAGTAGGCGTTAGTGGTATTTGTAAGCATTGAACTAATACTTTGTTCAACTGGCTTTCCGTTTGCGCCACCTGGATTGAAGCCGAGCAAGTAAATATCACTAGGCTTTAGTGTTTCATGACTACTATAGAGAACGCTTCCTGGTTCCTCTAGATATTCAGACAGCGCTTGTTTAGCAATAATAGGTATTTCATTTTTGGTCATTTTTGCCTCGAAAAAAAATAGAAAAATTTAAGCAGTACAAAAAAGCTATCGCAGCACGTTCTTCTTCGCTCCAACTAACTAGTCACACGGTTATCGTATGTCTTTATAATCAATTTTAGTTGCTGCGAATATGTTTTGAGTTTTGCCGCGTTGCCACTTGGTATTAAAGACAAGACGAACGTGTCTGATCCATCGTCAATGCCAATAATTTCTAACCCCATGCTTTTTGCACAGGTTGAGAATAAAAAGCCAGATTCACTAGATTCTAAGTAGTAAGATATATTGAACTGAGTTTGCATCATATCGTCCGCCAGCTGGCTCGATATGCTGCAAGTAGAAAGTGCATTTTTAGATAAATCGTTTAATAAATCGAAGACATGTTGCGCATCCTCTCTCCAATCTACAATCACTACACGGTTGATGCTTTTTAGACCTTCTATAATTACAAATGTAAGGTCAAATGAATTTTCAAAGGCTCCATCAAATCCGCTTTCTTCTAGTCCGTCTTTGTGTTTTAGTTTGTATGCTTTCTTATCAGAAAGGTAAAGTTGAACGTCATTTACAACGGTTTGATTGCCATTGCCGATTATCTTTGCTAATGCAATTTCTGGGGAGTGGTTTTTCGGCTGATTTTCATTACAGCCTATAACAATAAGAGCAGTTATAACTATCAGTAATCTCTTCATCATTCCTTGATTCCAACTTGGTTTTATCCACTACAGTGGGCTTCCATATATAGCGGATACCGACGTAAAAATAACTAGTTAGACAGACCCATAATGTAGACCCTTTTAGACAAAGATGCCTGTCTCGTTTAGTCGATGATTCTCTTTAAAGGTGCGAACCCCTTATTCTCTCAGAGTGTAATATAAAGTGCCTGTTCTTTAGTTAGTTTTGCGGGATATTAATCTCTGCGGTCATGTAGTCCACGTTGCTCCCTGATAGGAATACTCTATTACCTTTGACTTCACATTCTACGCTGCCCGACCGCTTAGACAGCTGTCGAGCACTAAGCTTATTGCGACCGAGACGGCTAGCCCAGTATGGCGCAAGTTCACAATGGGCAGACCCTGTGACCGGATCTTCGTTCACTCTAAGCTTAGGAAAGAAACAGCGGCTAACAAAATCGACCTCTTGTCCCGGGGCAGTTACAACCACACCCCGTAGCCCAAGCTCTTTGAGTTTTTCAAAATCCGGTTTTAGTGATTTTATTTCTTCTTCAGAATCAAAAACAACGAGATAGTCGAACCCGGATAGTACTTCCTTCGGGGCTTTGCCAAGCGCATTAACTAGCGCTGAAGGTGCTTCAGTGTTGATAAGCGATGCAGCCGGAAAATCCATACTAAAACCCGTGCCACTTCGCGTGACAGTAAGCGGCCCACTGCGGGTATGGAAAACTACTTCCTGCTTGGCGTAGTTTAGATGAGTGTAGAGTACATGAGCCGCAGCAAGTGTCGCATGCCCACAAAGATCAACTTCATCTGCTGGTGTAAACCACCTCAATTCATAGGCGTTCCCCATCGGAACGAAAAATGCGGTTTCAGAGAGGTTATTTTCTTCAGCAATGGCCTGCAACAAACTATCATCAAGCCAAGCTTCTAATGGGCATACGGCAGCCGGATTACCTTCAAAAACATGGTTTGCAAAAGCATCAACCTGAAACATCTTAAGCTTCATCTATCTTCCTTTTGTATGCTGAAAACCCAACGCTCAGCAATTATGGCTATTCAAGTGCTGGTACGTATCGTTAGGCCTCTTTTCGTCTTTTAATTGAAAACAAGCTGAACCAAAATGCCCCTTCTACAACGAGCCCCAAAATAATGAACAGGAATACACCTGACTGAACTCCCATACTGTAAGATGTTATAGCTGCGACTAGAAGAGCCAGAGCAATCAGAATTCGATAAATACCATTCATTTAAACTCTTCTTTTAAATGCTTAATAAAAAAGCACAAAGATGCCTGTCTTGTTAAGTCGAGACTAATTCAACTAATGAGCAGTTTGATGACTACAGAAGTCCAAGATGCTTGTAAAAACCAGTAGCATCAATGTAGCTCCAAGCGATAAAACCAGTATTAGTTGCAATAGTAACTCCTTTATGCACTTAATGTAGGCAAGTTTTAACTTTTCAAATTTACTAATCCATCATACAAATCTTATTTTGGTCTAAAGTCAGGTGCAGCTCTGCAAAGCTCGTCATATATATCTTCATCACCACGCGTTCTTTCAGATGCTTGTAAGATCACGCCATGTAGTTGGGAACGAAGCTCATCCCATCTTGTATCAAGTACTTGCCAATTATATTCATCGTAAGTGCCTTTAAAAATCACAGGTTTAACTTCGATGAATGGCAGAACACCACCTTGTTTTTGAAAAGCTTCGAATTCTTTTTGCCACCTTGAGCCAAGGCGGTCAACACGCCCTATTTGCTGCTCGACCACGCCTGGGTTCCACTCAGGATGAAGTAAGTACACGACTCTGCATGCTTGATGTAAGTTTAGTCCTTCACGGCCCACTGCCGATTGGGCAACTATCACTTTGGGAAAGCTATTTTGACGATTAAAACCTAACTGCATAACTCTCCTACTATGCGCTTCTGTACCGCCGTACATCAGGCGCGCCAAGCCTCCTCTAATATGAGTAAATTCAGCTGAAACGCGCTTGGATATGATTGGCCACAGCCCTTTGGCTTCATCCATATCCAACTCGCCATCACCATTCTGGTCGCCTTCGTTTTTGGCTGTCAGCACATTCATTAAATCTCTAAAGCCTTGAGCAATTTCAAATGACGAAAACTCAAAACCTTCTTTATCTATTAATTCAAATATTGCATTTGCAAAGTCAGTTAAGTTGGTTTGTTTTTCTGACTCTTTTGATTTTAATGAGACTTTAAATGCTTCAAATAAAGCTAAGGTTCTTGAATCAAAAACTTTAGCTTTAACTGATTCAATATTTTTAATTAGCGTATTTTTGGCCTTATCCAGTTTGTTAGTGTGTACTTTATATTGCCCAGCCAGCCTATCGTTTACCTCATTAATACTCCACTCAATATTTAGTTGATAAAGCGCTGCTTTAACTGCCAATTCCTCAGATTCTGCACTATTATCTGTGGTTTCCTGGATTTTACTTTGAGGCCAATAACGCTTTTTCTGAAGAGACCTAAGCATTTCTCTAGCATTTAGCAGGTTAACTAAAGCCCGCATTGGTTTTGTCATCTTGCCAAATACAAGCGCTTTTTGGCCCTTCGATAAATCACTTTCTATCCCATCAATTACTTTTAAAATAGCTGGATGGCTATAAAGTGACTCCTCTCCTGATTGAAACGAGTTGGCAATGATTGAATGCCACCACTGAGCTCTTTGTTCTTTTTTACTGGGTAAATTAACGTCTTCTGTTTCGAACGCATCGTCATCTTCTGAAGCATTAATGGCTTTATCAATTATTCCCGCAATGCCGTGACCATTCGCTAAAGTAAGTCTTGCTCTTTTGGATGTTGAATCTGTCTGCATACTCGATGCTGCGGAAAGTCCTTCAACGGCGCAGACAATTTTTTTCCACTCGCTTGTAAGCTCAGATACTTCTATATTTACTGGTATATGCCGACGATAAGCGTTTATAGGTAAACCAGAAGCTCTATGAAACGCTTTGATAGTTTCATCTTGACGTTTGTCTCTTCTAAATAAGTAAGGCGCTAGTGCCTTCTGAAACTGAATTGAGATGTCTTTGAATTGTCGTCTGATTATTGGGTCTGAACGCCAAGTTTTCTTGAACTTTGAAACAACCTGAGCATAATTTTTGACGACCTCTAGAATCTCATCACGTTTTTCTTTTGGTAGCTCAATTCTGCTGAGCATGTCATCCCATTGACCAACACCCAATTCGACAGGGGTTGCTGTCATAGCAAGGTTGCGGGCTTCCTCGGCTTTTAATACGATATTATTTAATATCGTATTAAGGCTGCTGGTTTCACCTCTGCTTTTATGCGCTTCATCTATGACGACTAAATCAAAAGCGCCCAAGCCTAACCCTACTGTTTTTTCGAGTAAATTTCTGTATTCACTACCCGCATAGAAAACATCTCCCTCAAAACCACTCATTCCCCAATTGAAGCTTATTACTATGTCACTTAGGGTTTTGTTAATAATATGCTTTTTGGGTAGTTTTCTTGCATGATTAACTATATTTTTGGCACATATCTCGGCCTCCCAAGACACTAAGTCTGTGCGCTTATGATAACCTCTTGGTACACTTCCATTATGAAGTTTATGGTATTGACCATAGACCTCAGGCAATAAAGCCCAACGTTCTGCTTTAGAACCGATTCCTAGGCGCCAATTTGCAAAGTTATGTGAAAGCAGAATTACGGGCTCATCTGCCCACGGCTCAGCGGTATCCTCATCGCTATAAGCATCTAGAAACCCCCAAAGACTTCGTATTACTGATTTTGGCTTAAGGTCTTTATCTCTCTCTTCTAGCTCGCTTTGCCATTGAAACCCCAAGGTTGTCGGAACAACGACCAATACTCGTCCACCAGATTGTTTTACAGCATGAATAAGCTCAACGGCAATACGGGTTTTACCCATACCGACTTCATCCGCAATGATTGCACCTGAGGTTGGCAATGTTTTAATTAGATTGCGAACACTGTACTTTTGCCCAGAATTTAACCTTTCATTTGTACTTAAAGAGTCAGAAATGATGTTTGCTACTTGCTCCCAACCTTTGAATTTCATCACTACTCTCCTAATTTTGCTAATGCTGCCAACCCTAATTTTAGTTCGAGTCGTTTCAGCACTTCTTCATAATAAGCACCTAATTCAGTTGCGTTTGATTCAGCAAAGTCTGGCCTAAAGGGAGGCTGCCATAATGGTGAGATTGGATTGATTGCTATGTTTTTGAAGAAAGTAAAAGCTGAACTGCTCTTTAATTGAGAAAATGTTTGCTCTAAACGAGTACACCATTGTATCCAGTCTTTTTCTGATACTTCAGTTTGCTTTTCTGCGATAAGCTCAATCAAAACCATCATTGTGTTAATTGAGTAGCGCTTATCGACTTCAACATCCATTTCAGCGCCCTTAACTTGTCCATCATCAGATGCCCCATCGCCTTCGTCGCCCTCGTATCCCTCAGTTTCAAAGCTTGGTAGAAGTGGAAAAGCACTAAACATATACCAAGCATCATCAAGGGCTAATTCGGGGAGTTCAGTCGCGGCAACCCGGCCATATTGATCAATAACAGGAATGTCCTCAGTATGAACAGTGCTATTATTGCACCATGAAACCGTGAGTTGCCTAGGCGGCTTTCCAAACCATAGTAAACATGCTTCTGATTTGATTGTTAGCTTATCTGCACCAGCGTTGACAACTGTAAAAGCATCAGTAAATGGGGTATTGGGTACTAAAGCGTATTTATCGTGTTCTAACTCTTCGAGTACAAAGTAGGAGATTGGTAGAGATATATGCTCTGCCTCATGCTCAGGCATTTCACTACCTCCACTTAGTTGTGATGTGTCGGTTAACGCATAATCACTATCAAAGCAAAGGGGTAATTTTAAACTTAAAGCCGTTTCTGGGTTTTCTTCCCCAACCCAAGTAATACCTTTAGCTTCAAATACTACTCCCGCTTCTATGTTACCACCGAATTTTGACGCCTTTTTTGTAAAGCCTGGGCCAGTTAAATTACCCGACCCTAAATACACCCATGCACTTTTGCATTCATCTGTGGTTTCGGATGACTTGGCAGAAAAAATAAACTTTGCATGCAAGCTTCGCTGCATTTTCCCACCCTGATATAAAGGGTCATATGCTTTTAATACTTGCCAATTATTATCTTTTAAACTGTTTAAGCTACTGGCAATAGACTGACACCCATGCTGATTGACAATAATATTTTTGTCAGCATTTTTTGAGAGCAAGCTTTCATCAATTAAACGCAGATGAAGGGAGTTAATGACACTTGGAACAGCATCACTAGAGCCGCCCTCGTAAAAGCCAGATCCTAAAGACAAATAGTTTCGCTTCTTTTCACTACAGTGGTGTTTTACCAAAGCAGGTAACTGGTCTAAAAGCGATGCTGAACGGTTGTCGAAAAAACGAGGCTTTATACTATCTTCTACAACTACTTCGTCAAATAGCTTATGGAACCTTGCATATTGAGTATGTGTATAAGATTTCAGTTTACTGGCTCCGCTGTCAGTCAAAATAGCCGTATCAAAATGTCTAAGAATGTCATTAAAATAATGATAAGCAGCGAGAATGTCAGCTTTACCTTGCTCATCCTTATTACCAGGCACCACATCAATCGACCACACAAGATCGAGGCTGTCTTCAAGTGTTTGCCTCGTCCAATTACCTGTTGAAACAATTAAACGTATAAATTGTTCTTCACTCTCAATGGCTTTAAAAGTAAGTAAAGCGACTTTGCTATGTAGTAATTTAAACTGTTTAGTTGTGTCGTGTTTAAATGCAAGGTGCAACAAGCCTGGGCATGCAATAGGCGATATTTGGACATGATTAGGATCAAGCATTAATGTAAGGCTTATCCCCCCTTGATAGGACCTCTGCCCTTTCATATTCAAAGTGAATTTTTCTAACGCATCATTAAAAAACTCGGCATCAGCTGAATAACCGGCCACTAAGCCGAATTCCCCTTTAAATCCTCTAGGAGGGATAAAGTAGCTTGCTAAAGATGGGGCTAATTTTCTACTCATCTCTATGTCCTTCTAGACCAAGTCACTTTTCTAATTTATTTTCAAAATCTTGATTTAGAACGTACATATTCAAAACGCGAAAAGAAATACCTTTCGGAAATAATGAATCATCCTCGATATCGTCATTATTGACAGGCTCTGGTTTGCCAAATGCCGCAGCAGGTAAAATTTGCGCACCTCTACACCGAAGAACAACTTCATCTCGCTCTAATAAAAATTTAATTATGTCTGTATCGTTTTTTTGCAAGCATTGTTTAGCAAAGTAAGTCGCTTCTTTTGATGCACTAGGGTCATGTTTTAGATTTAGGAAAGCGTTTGCCGCTTCTTTTAGCATACGCACTGCATCATGTATGCTGTGCGATAATGCTTGTGTGAGTTCGAGTCTTGGCGGGTTAAGCGACGTTATTTCTGCCTCAATTACATTAAGCAAATCTAAAGACTTATTTCTTAAAGAAAAAAAGAAAGCGCCACTTTTTAAATCATCGAAATGCGCTTGTTCAATGAACGGAGGTTTTGACCAATTTACGTAACGGTGAAGGTTTTTAGACTTTACCCAATCAAGTACGCCTTTTCTTCGACGTACACTTTCATTGTCACCTGACAATAGAGCTTGAATGAAAACATGTAAAGCATGCTGCTCTAAACGATCCAGAGGTGACAATACAAAGCGCAATTCTTTGTAGCTGTTGGTGTTGGAAGAAGGCAGTTTTATTTCATTTTTTACCCATCGAGCTAAAAACTCAGAAATACTTAATCTATTACATTTGATATCTGCACAAGCTGCAACAACAAAGTCGTTACCTTGCTGATTTAAACTAAAACTATTGAACCTCTCACCTTTTGAGTCTACAAACCCTAAGCTAGGTAACGCCTGTACCGTGCGCATACGCATTGGCTGAGTGACATAAAAGTTGCTACCGCTGAATATTTTATAGGTTAAAAATGGTTGGTTACTTAGTTTTGTTCTACCGCGTAACCGATCGTTTGCCTCCCAATTAGTTGCGCTATAAGCTAAGTAACAAGCAAGTGCTTCAATAGCATTTGTTACTTCAATATTTGTAACTTTTTTACCAGAATCTCTTACTTTATTGGCAACATCAACACCTAAACAGGCTAAGAAAACAGATTTTGCGTACTTAACACCTCCTAATCCTGGTACTGCTAAGTCATTAAAGTTACGAACAATTGAACTTAAACGCAATGTTCGCGTTCTCCTTTGAGAAACGACCTTTTCTGGTCCCATTAGCCCCCAATCCATAAATATTTTCCACTTATTAGATTTTTATCATTCTTTATTGATAACTAAATACGAACAAGGCTTTTACAAGTATGCTTATAAAAGAGAATAAATATATATGGTACAAGACTTTAAGCAACAAAAGAATGAAGAGAACTATCACACAATACGTTATATCTAGATGCGGGAAATTCCTCATTCATAAACTTTTGTAAACGTATTGAACACAAACGTAAGGGTCATGAAAATAAACAATGAATAAACAAGACAGGCATAACTAGAAAAATCCAAACTGTCCCTTCGTACACTTTCTTTAATCTAAATATCCATCCAAACTGCTAATCGAGTTAATCAGAGTCGGACAGTCGCAATGCCTAAAGCCCGAAAGTCTCAAATTAGTTTATCGGATACGCCCTATTACCATTGTGTTTCCCGCTGTGTTCGTCGTGCTTTCTTATGTGGCGAGGAAAACGGTAGAAGCTTTGAGCATCGTCGCCAATGGGTAGAAGACCGTATTCATATTTTAAGTGAGGTTTTTGCCATTGATGTATGTGCTTATGCGGTAATGAGTAATCATACGCACCTGGTATTACACGTAAACAAAGAGAAAGCAGACGCACTAAGTACAGAAGACGTGATTCAACGTTGGCATAAACTGTACAAAGGCACATTAATCTCAAAGCGCTACTTATCACCAGATTTACGTAAAGAATTACATGAAACCCAAATTAAAACGGTTGAGTTAACGGCTGAAGTATGGCGTAAAAGGCTATTTGATATCAGTTGGTTTATGCGTGCACTGAATGAATACATTGCCAGGGCCGCAAATAAAGAGGACTACTGTACTGGTCATTTTTGGGAAGGACGGTTTAAGTCACAAGCGCTATTAGATGAGTCAGCCCTTGCCGCCTGTATGGCTTATGTTGATTTAAACCCAGTACGAGCAAAGATGGCCAAAACTCCTGAGGCATCGGACCATACCAGTATTAAATACCGTATTAACGCAGCCAGGCTGGGCAAAACACCTAAAAGACTTATGCCTCTTGCAGGCAACCCAAGACAAGAGATGCCACACAGTTTACCTTTTACCCTTCCAGACTATTTACAGCTTGTAGATGTAACCAGCCGATATCTTCATCCAAACAAGCGCGGCAAGGTTCAACATAACCTCCCCCCTATTTTAGAGCGTCTCAATATTGAACACGAACATTGGATAACATTAACCACGCAATTTGAAACCTGCTTTAAGCACGCCGCCGGCAAAGTAATTCACCTAGAGCAATACGCGCAGAATCAACATCAGCAACGGGTTCAGGGCCGACAAAGTGCAATGCGATTACTTGGTTAACTTTGCAGTTTAATAGAAAGTAAGACAGGCACTATATGTATACATCTCTACATAACAATTCTGGGCTTGTTAACAATCTATTTTTTTACAATGCGCATCCCTATGCGTATAGTTAATATGTAGAACAGTTTGGAGTGATAGCATGCAAGATTTATATGACATTCATGCCCCAAAAAAAGCGACTAACTTAAGCTTGAACAGCGACTTATTACAAAAAGCTAGAGACTTAAAAGTTAACCTGTCTGCAACTTTAGAACAGGCACTTAAAGACAAGTTGAAAAGTGTTGAAGAAGAAAGGTGGAAAAAAGAAAACAAAGCTGCCATAGCTGCCTACAACGAGTTTGTTGCTGAGAACGGCTGTATAGGTGATGAGTACAGGAACTTCTAATGGCACAGTTTGATGTTTACAGAAACCCAAGCTCAAAAACAAATAGAGCTTACCCCTTTCTTGTAGATGTTCAAAACTCTGTAATTGACCAATTAGCAACAAGGTTAGTTGTACCGCTGACAAAGAATAAGACTACAAATAGTCTTTATATGAAAAATCTTACGCCGGAGATAGAATTCGAAGGCGAGACATACCTATTCGTGACTCAACAACTTAGTTCCTTACCCGAAGATGTGCTCAAGGACTGCATCGGTTCTTTGGCGCAATCCCGTGAATTGCTAATAGGTGCAATAGACTTTGCTATTACTGGAATATAGCCTTTCTATAAGAGATTCTGACAGGTGGGCATAACGACGTAATGTGGCTAGAAAAGTAAAGCGATGAGCTAGTACATATTACAGAGCTTTATAGTGCGAGTACTCGTCGCTTCCGATATCTCCGGTACCACCACCATCGGAATTGCCGTGGTCTGACGACATTACATAAACATGCCTGTCTCGTTTAGTATTTTATTTTGGAGTGTATGGTGGAAGAACTTCTCCACTTGTTAATACAACAACCCTATAAATTTTATCACTTTCAACTCCTCGTTCTGTTATATCGCTAGCCTTTGCAAGGCTAATTAAATAATACCAAACATTAGAATCAAATGAATAACCTAACCGTAATTCAAGTCCGATTAATTGAAGTGCGCCTTCAGGTTTATAAAATTCCTTGGCTTTTAAAACAGCATTTTCGATTGTAAGTTTAGGATTACCTTTACCATCCCAAGCTTTATCAAAATCAAACTGATTTCGCCACAAGGTGAAGTTGGCGGGCTTTCCTCTTGATTGAGTACCTATCAAGTAGAAATAATCCTCTCTTTGTTTACCATCACTACTCTCTTTTTGGATAACTATCAATTCATCCTTAGCATAAGCCGTTGAAGGAAGTGCAAGTAAAAACATAAAAGAGATTAGTGGTAGTAATTTATTCATTTAATTATCCTTAATTAGAGAGTTTATAAACATGCCTGTCTTTTTTAGTAGTAGTGTTTTTAGTGCTAAGCTTTTCTTACTCATTATCACCAGAGTCGTCTTCATCTTGAGGTTTATTTAGACGGTTTATTAGATCATACCTTTCTAGGGTATTTTTATAGCTATCGAGATTAATATTTTTAGTTAAAGCGTCATATTTTTCAAAGATATCTTTATACTTTTCTAAATTCGATTGCTTAGTTAATAACTCATATCTTTCTAGCTGTTTAGCTAATTCTTCATTTGGTTTATTAAGAGCATTGAACCGCTCTATATCAATCGCTAGTTTGCTGTTTTCAAATGCGTTTCTATACTTGTCTGAGTTAAGTATTTCTGAATCAATAATCTCTCTGTATCTTTTATTTTGTTTTTCAGAGAGTTTTATCAAGTTGTTAATTTTAGATTCATGTATTGATGAGATGTGAGAAGTTTGCGCATCAATTATTGAACTTTCTTCAACTTTGACCGCTTTATAAGATTCTCCATCAGCCATAAACATTGATGTACTGTACATATGGAAGGCATCTATATTTGATTCGGAATAAATTTCAGCTTGAAGCTCAGCTAAAGGCCCGACAACTTTTTTTCCATTGGAGTTAATTTTATACCACCAATCTTCTTTGGCATCGTCAGTAACAAAAACGACATTTTTTATATTTTCGTCATTTGCCTTAGCTATTAATTGCTTCCAAAGAATTAGATCCCCGTATTGCCTTTCATAATTTAAACCATCGTAGTGAAAGCTCTTATCTTCTTCCTTTTTTGATTTTCCAGAGTCCTTAAAGCCTGGAGGAATTTGATTTTTGAAACGAACAGCTCCCTCTTTATAAAGGTCATCAAGCCAATTCTGGTTTTCAGGTTTACTTCCAACTTTACCATCAAATAGTTCGTTTATTTGATCTCGAATTGCATCGTGGGAGCGAACACAAGGTTGATTACTGTTCCAATGCAAGACTGATTTTTTGTAATTCCCAATACTCTTGTTAATCTCTTTTTCAAGTTTTTCTGTATTCTCAAAAAGCTTTGGAAAACGTCTTTTAAGCGCTAATTGTTCAAAATCACCTTTAAAAACATTTTGAATTTTTTCTAGGTTATTTTCGATATCATTGAAAATGCTTTTTTCATTTTTAATAACTGTTAACCGGCGCCTCTGATATTCCAATCCTGCATGATATGGTATCCATAAATTATCTTTAATCGACTCAAGAATATTAAAAAAGTCGTTTCTAGTTTGCATCGCATAACCATATAAGTTTAAAAGAACATTAGCGTCAAAAGCGAAAAGAGTTTGTTCATCTTTCCATAGTTCTTCTAATTTTTCTTGGTTTACGTTATGAAAACCTTTAAATACATTCTTCATCTAGTTCCTTTACATTTTGATGAAACGCCACATTCTGAAAAAAGCCTAACGCCGCGTTCAGCGGCCTGTCCGCTGCAATGCCTTGTTAGGTGATTTATCAAATTCTCGCATGTCATAAACTGCTACATGCCTAAATATACCCAAGTTGTATTCTTTAATGTACTCCCCAAGCTGTCCTTTATCTACTTCCAACTCGTGGGTATTAAGAAGGTAGTGAACATATTCAGGTAAACGTTGTTCCTTTGCTTCACTATCTATGGAAGGGAAGTACTCTTCAAAGTAACCTCTGAATGCTATTGGGCAGCAGAAAATACAGTGAAATGGGTTACTTACACTCAGTAGGTCATTCTTAGAAACTTTTTTCCGTGCTTACCATCGGCAAACTCTTCGACCTTTTTTGCATGAGCCATAAATACGCCGCAATCTTCAACATCATTATGAAGGCACATTGCTTTTGTTTTTTCGTCTGGAAGACTATAGAACATGTAAAAGGGGAGTTTAGAGCTTGAGCTTGAGCTTGCATATGTTAGCAAGGTGTTCATTTGATTCTTTGTATTTTGCGGGTAGTTAAGCTTATTAACATAGGCATCGTAAGGTTTGACGAACTTTTTCGCTTGAAAAACCAATGGATAACTTATATTTCGACCAACGAGCCAAATTTCCATTTCAAAGTCAGCGCCAGTAACTTTATTTTCTTCCTGTTTTGTAAAAGATGAAACATTGATTGATTTAAATTTCTTGTTTATTGAAGCCCACTTCCATAACAAAAAGTCTGTTATAGATTCTTCTCCAACACCGCCTACGTTCATTAAAAATTCTTTGACTTCACGAGTAACTGACTTATGCGCTTGGCAATGATCCATATTTATTTCACCTAGACACAATGACTCCCTGTAAAAGTGCTAGCCCCCGCATTTTCGTGGGTTAACTTTTCAGCCAGAGCCATAATTAGTTTGTTCAATACTAAATCAATTTGGAGGCTAGCATGAACAAACATAGCATGATTTTTATCGGTTTGGATACGCATAAAGAGTTTCATGAAGTTGCTTGTAAGAATGTCTGTCTTGTTTAGTCCTGTGTAAAGAAATGACTGTCTTGTTTAGTACCTGGGATATAGCCATTCTGTAAGAGACTCTGACATGAGGGCATGACGGCCTAATGCGGCCGAAAACGTGCAAAAAAAAACCAGCCTTATTTAGTCTTCTCCATCCGTGAAACAAATATGCCTGTCTTGTTTAGTACAATAAACATGCCTGTCTTCTTAGTCCGCTTGTCATGATTACATTACAAGGGGCGAATTAGGACCTTGAGCTGTTCTGGTTGAATTTTGAGCCGAATATATTGCTCAGCATCCTCGCTATCATTTACCGCAACATATACGATCTTACCTGATTCGAGTAACTGACGGACTGCACCTACCAATGAATCTCTGCGAGACTGCATTTTTACCTGCCGATCATCAACAAAGACTGCATCGCAAGCGTCGTCATAAGACAAGATACTTTTTGACACCCACGGGGAACCAACTTTCTCTTTTATAATAGTTACAGAGCAGTTGCTAATAATATTTTTAATATGAGGGTTTACTTTTGTTAAGTTAAACTTGTGCTTCTTTTTATGAAAAACATATTCAACGCTTCCAGTATCAATATGATTTTTCTTCACTCGTTTCCAAGATTTAGCTCCGCCCCTTTCTCCTTTAAGGCTAGTCAACTCGAAGTCATTACCGCCATCATCAACTATGATATTTTTTTCATTAAACGTAACTACAACGTTACTTGACTCAGCATACTTAATACTGTTCTGCACGACTTCCAAGATCAAATCACACATATGCTTAACAAAGCGCCTGTCATATTCATCACTTGTGACGTAATAATTTAATTTATATTCAATTTGTGGTCCGATCACGTCATTTAAGTAATCATTTAGATTATTTGGGGTTAGGTTTTCAACAGGTAGCTTAATTGATTTTCCGAGTAGTCTGTCGACCAAAGCTAAATTTTCAGCTGTTGATGTATTTAAGGAAATCAAATCTTTTTCGACACAGATACCAATTACTCTATCTAAAGCTTCTGAAGCTAGCTTAGCTGCCTCTATCTGAAAATCTTGATTGAAATCATCATCACCATTATCAGATACGGATTTTACTACTAGCCATGGAATATGAAGCATCGATGGAACAAAAGCAAAAGCTTCCATTTCACCACCAATGACGTCTGGATATTTACAAAGCAATTCATCTCGCTTTTCTGTACTTGCATATAGAGTTTCAAGGCTGACTATATCTCCAAGTACAGCTTGATTGATACAAGCTGAAATATCAGAACTAATTAAGTCAGTTTGTATTGAGCTTGTGGTTATATTTTCCTTAAATTGAACACAATCCCCTTCAATTTTCTGGCTATTCAACGAAATTACTCGCGAACTAATTAAGATATCACCAACTTTCGTTTTTGCTGGGTTACCCCAACAAAAACCACAAAGCATAACTTGAGCTGGGTTAGGAAATTTTTGATTACCAATAAATGAAATTATAAGCCGAGAAATCGATCTTACCTTTCCTATACCACTCTCTCCAGAGAGATGTATAACAAAGCGATTAGAAAGCAACCCGATTGAGCATCCAGAAGTATTCATATCTACTTCTAATTCTCGCCTATTGCTCAGTAACCTATTTACAGCATCTTTTTCTAAACTATTGGATGTACAAATTAAGACGTAATTTTCATTTAGGACATCGTAATAATCGGTTATCTGAATTTTCATAGCTTAACACACTGTAAAAAAAGAAGATTGTAACAAACATGCTACTTGTCTAGTATTCATAACGCCCTGCGAGCCCGCGAGCGACTACAGCAGATTGTTAGCTGCCGGCACTATTACTGCCTTTAACTATATTGTCCGCATAGGACATAACTTTGGCAGATGTTGCAAATAAATCTTTTGCAGATACTTCATATTTTTCTGACAGTTGAAAAACTAATTCAGAATTTTGTATCCACTTTGAACCGGGATCTGGGTAACGGCCAGCCCATAAAATAAAATGAGAGAGTAAGTCCAGAATCGCCAACTCTTTCTCGGATAGGTCAGTGATAAAATTAGATAAAAGTCTAAGCTTATGGTGCTTGTAGTTCTGTTCAGTGTCAGAATAGGCAGCTACGCCTTCTTTAACGATTATCATTGCCTTAAGACATACTTCGAGACTATACCCAACAAGCATTAAAGCTACTGCACAATATTGGCTATCACATACGCCTCTAATAGCAGCTGGCATATTTTCGAAAGTCGGTTCATTTCTGAAAACAACCTTCGCAACCTCGGAAAGAGAGTTAGCATGTGCCAACCACAATATTGGGTCTTTAAGTTCATCTGAGCTCGCTGGCTTTTCAATGTCGACATTACCACCGTGAAGATTTTGAAGCATTCCCCACTTTGATCTAGCGAGTAAACTATAACCAAATGGGTCCTTTCCAAACCCAACTCGATTGGGTCCAAAATGTTCATACATAAATCAAAACTTCCTTGTGCTAGCAGCTAACTTTTAAATAAGCGGCCCTACGTGTTAGCGTCCCAGTGGGCTTTAGCCCGCGACTTTATTTTTTTGTTATACGCAAATAGCGCGCGAATTACCAAAGTTTTAACGTGAATGCGGCGTACAGCAGTATGAAGTTAATTGAACAAATTGCGAGACCGCTATTATTTGTTTCATTGTGAGCTTTCCACGAAGTGAATGTTCCAAATGCAACAGGCACTGGGTATAAAAGCATTAATAGAGCGATAATCCAGACAATGGGGTTGCTTAGGGAGTCTGGGGCGTCGAAAAGGAAAATAATGGCATATGCAACAAACGGCCACAATAAGATACTTAAACAGGCTAGTCCCGTAGCGCCCAGACAAATAAAAGTAATAGGGTTTCCGTACAATGCTAATCCTTTTGCGTATAACGCCGCCATCAGCGAGCGCGCATAGCGCGTCCGCTGCATGGCTTTGTTAGGTTTTTACTCGACTTTCATATCTGACTTGATCAAAAGCCCTTTGGGGTCACCATTGATAGTAATTCTATCAATTTTTGCTTTTTTATTTGAGTAGGGTATTTCCTGCTCAAAAGGTGATAGATCTATTAATTCGATAGGGCCTTTTTTACGAACCTCGCGATTAACCATCGATGTAATTCCAATAGGTATTTTTATTCTCCATTTAAAGACTTTAATTGTGATCACAATATCTAGATCTTTAAACCTTGGCATGGCTTTTACTACGGCACCACTGCTACTCATATCGAGGTATACATACCTCCCATCGATTCTAATCCATGGTGTTGTAGCTTTTGCACACCACCACTTTCCAAATGCTCTAACGCATGCCTGAGCTTTAGCTTTCGTTCTAGTTGATAATCCTGACAACTCAATTGGATTTGACAATTTTAAGTTTGGCCTATTTACAACTTTGAATCTCACCCACAGGACTTCAAACTTAATTCTTTTTTTAGTTATCAGTAACTCTAAGGCTTTCTTAACGTCACCATCTTTTCCCTGCAAAATGGCAATGTCAGTAGGTTGATCAGATGGAATAGCTTTAGATATTAATTCAATTGCTTTCCTCTCATCTGATTCAAGATCTTTTATATTCAAAGAACCGTCACGATAGCTTTTGACTGTACTTAAAATAGCCTTCTCAAAGGCTTCGGACAAATCACTTGATTCGACTAGATTAATATCTTGGCCTGGCGACAAAAATTCAATATCTCCAATATCGGCCTCACCTAGAGAGTATGTTTCCTCCGAGAGGGAAGCTCTGTTTAACGGAAAACGAACTTCCAGAGGAAAATCAACAGCATTTAAGGCTTTTTGCCCCATAGATTTATCAACCAAAAGCTCTATGTCATCTGCACTACTGATTATTGGTATAGCGAGAATACAAAAAGCAAACATATTAGTTATGGATTTTCTAATCATCTTAATCTCCTTGTCTTTTCCCTAAAACAACTATGGCCACTTGGGAATTTATAGCCACAACAACGAAACCTAGACACAATGACTCCCTGTAAAAGTGCTAGCCCCCGCATTTTCGTGGGTTAACTTTTCAGCCAGAGCCATAATTAGTTTGTTCAATACTAAATCAATTTGGAGGCTAGCATGAACAAACATAGCATGATTTTTATAGGATTGGATACGCATAAGGAGTTTCACGAAGTAGCTTATTGTGAAGAGCAACGTGGAGCGACGCCCGTTCATTATGGGCGTATTCCCTCGTCAAAGGTCAGTGTCAAAAAGCTTATTCGTCAATTTGAATCGAAGTATCCTGGTGCAACAATTCACGTTGTTTATGAGGCTGGCCCTTGTGGTTATTGGATTTATCGTCTGATAACAAGCTTGGGGCATTGTTGCTATGTTGTGGCACCGTCTCTTATCCCGAGAAAGCCAGGGGAGCGAGTTAAAACCGACCGTCGAGATGCGCTTAAGCTCGTTAGGTCACTAAAGTCTGAAGACCTTACACCCATCTACGTGCCCGAGCCGGAAGATGAAGCTGTGCGGGATTTATCTCGAGCTCGAGAAGCAGCAATGAAGGATTTAAAAGAAGCCAAGTACCAGCTTAAAGCATTACTCTTGCGAAATAATATACGCTATGAAGGCACCGCCAACTGGTCGAAGAAACACCTTCGCTGGCTCACGGAATTGATATTGCCTCACCCGGCCCAGCAAATTGTCTTACAAGAACAATTGCAAACCATAGAAGAGCGTATCCGGCGACTGGAAAGGCTCGACAATGAGTTAACCCACCATGTGCACCAATGGCGCTATTATCCGGTAGTGAAAGCCGTTCAGGCGATGCGAGGCGTTCGATTGCTCGTTGCTGTTGGCGTGGTAGCAGAACTTGGCGATTTAAACCGCTTCGACCATCCAAGAAAGCTCATGGCTTATCTGGGCTTAGTTCCCAGTGAACAATCATCAGGTGGAAAGCGACACTTAGGAGCCATTACAAAAGCAGGAAATGGCCGAGCAAGGCGTTTACTGATAGAGGGGGCGCACAGCTACCGTTATCCGGCTAACATCTCTACTGAATTACAGTTAAGGCAGGAAGGCTTACCTAAAGACATCGTCGATATCGCTTGGAAAGCACAGCTTCGCTTGTGCAAACGCTACCAGCGCATGAGTAAAAAGGGTAAACACTCAATTTAATCATTACCGCGATAGCCAGAGAAATGGCGGCATACATCTGGGCTATTGCAAAGGAAGTGGTACTCACGCCGGTAAACCCAAAATTAAGACTAAGCCGAGTGCCTGCATGAAAAACGAGTTTGAGCTAACGCATTTGGATCAGGCCGCGGGATGTGGCACAACCTACGAGAGCGTTATGATGGCAGCAATCTAACGGTTGTTGAACCACGAGCCTAGACTGATGAGAAGGTGCTACGGCGGAACATGTAAGGTCAGCTCTGCTTATTTATTGAATAAGTAACCTACGAATACCAGCATAATAACCGACGACATTACTGCCTCATCCGGTGCGTTAGCTCATTTATTTTGAGTAATAAAGAATACTAATTATGGGCTGAAAGAGTGTCAGGGAAGCATTCGTTCAGGGTTGACAAAGGGAGTCATACCAACGCCCCAAGCAGGGGCAATAACACGTAGGATAAAATACGGAACGAAGTGACGGGAGCCTACGTGTTAGTGTCCCGCTGACTTGGTTTGTTATGCTTATTTCGGAACGATCCTAGCTCGAGGAATATGATAATCTGGTTCAATTCCGTTTTTCTCGAAGTAGATACCTGAATAGTGTAGCCATATCAGCTTAAAATTTGTTAACGCATCATAGAACTCATTAGCTTTTTCTACGGAATAAGTTGCCATGAAATCCGTATCACTACGTTTAGGGATTAAAAATTTAGGGTTAATTTTCTCTATACCTATTAATTCTCTTTCTTCTTTAAAATCTATTGGTTTAGAGTGCGTGACTGCGTTACGAAAAGAAATCATTTCAGTAATCGTTTCACGATTTTTGGCAACGTCTGGATTTGATGTATCTGCTTCGATTCGAGAAAATAACCAATCAGTTTTTCCCTGTAGCTGGCTATTCATAAACCTTTTCAATTCGGTCCCTTTAAAAATGGTTTTTCCACAAGAATTGAGTTTAGATTCTAATGCGAAGCAAGAAAAAGCCATTGAGGGAATGATCTTCTGAAACCTTTGACCTTCTCGGGCTGATTTAATCTCTTTCAACAAACATACAGCTATGCTCGCTAAATACTCATCGTTAAAAAATGTTGATTCTACAACTTCTTTCAAAAGCTACCTCCAAGAAGCCTAACATTTAAATTAAGCGGACCCTAAGAACCGCTTATCATTTTTTATGCATTGTATTTTTTAACTACAAAGTAACACATTGATGAACACATATTACGCCCCAAACGAACGAACTCTTCATGACTAAAACCAAGCGGAATATGTGCCCCATTGCTAACAAAGGTAAATACAGCCGCAAGAGCTTTTTCTTCATTTTGATCTATGAAACTAACAGATTTTAGATATGCAAGTGACGGGCCCCATGTATTTCCACTGCCTGTAGGGCTAAACCCTTTTGAGCATGCAATTTCCCTAACCAGTGTTTCAAGCGCAATACGAATATTCGTTAAGCTTCCGTTGTAATCAGGCTGGGCTTTTACAAAGTCATCAGCAGAAGCATTGATAGATCGCTTCACATTATTTCTATTTTGTAGAGAAGAGTTATCAAGCTCTTTCAGCAGAGCATCCTCTACCAGCTCGTGTCCTTTGAAATTTGGGTCCAGCGATTCAATGGCATCATTTTCAATCTTGTAACCATCTAGCAATAGAGATTGCTTAAGGATTGAGTACTGATCGTCAAATTTGTACTTCGGAGATGTTTGGTTCCGCAGTGTTTTATTGGTTTGAATAATTTCGATAAGCATCTCGGTCAGAGTATCTTCTGATGCAACCGTAACTTCATTGCTAATTCCGGCAGGCGAAGAAGCCATTTGAGGGTCCAAACCAAACTTATCTAAAATCACATAGACCGTTGGCTTTTCTATTACTCCCAAAAGCTGACTTAATGAAAACTTAGTTCTTCTAGATACCTGCATATGTCCTCAGACTCTTGTGATGCCTAACAATTTACTCGTCCCCAAACCGTCATGCTAATCCATACCACTCAGGGGCACTTCTCCTTTTTACTTCTCACTACTCTAAACCATAACCAACAGAAAAATAAAGAAAAACCGCACTGCCGCTTATTACCCACATATCAAATACACCAATCAGCACACAAAAGCTAATACTGCATTCCCGCCAAATAAACAAAAAAAGCCAGCATAAGCTGGCTTTCAATACACTAAAACAAGTTTCGTCCTAACTGAAAACTACTTCCCCTGCCTAGCAGCCAACTTCTCCAACTGCTCGTCAGTAGCTGGAAGCTGGTGTTTCTCTTTCCACTCTGAATACGGCATTTTGTATACCACTTCGCGTGCGGCTTCGTAGCCGATATCAGCGCCCTGCTCGCTTGCAGCGGCCGAATACCATTTTGCTAAGCAGTTACGGCAGAAATCGGCCAAAATCATCAGGTCAATGTTCTGAACGTCTTTATTCGCGTCTAGGTGTTCTACTAAGCGGCGAAATA
>Ga0213832_1000473_pt1 | contig 28140 bp, 26 predicted proteins | sample SWATP13_FD_161660 | JGI IMG/M metagenome (GOLD analysis project Ga0213832, IMG submission 161660) | Coastal seawater microbial communities from Marineland, Florida, United States - SWA TP1 #3 | ecosystem: Environmental > Aquatic > Marine > Coastal | place: USA: Florida | collected 2016-08-06 | reverse complement strand
TATTTATTTTTCCTATTGGCGGAGTGGACGGGACTCGAACCCGCGACCCCCGGCGTGACAGGCCGGTATTCTAACCAACTGAACTACCACTCCGCAAAGGAAAATGTTTTACAACCATAAGTTGTGTAAGTAATTGGCGGAGTGGACGGGACTCGAACCCGCGACCCCCGGCGTGACAGGCCGGTATTCTAACCAACTGAACTACCACTCCAGCACATACTTACAAATTGTCGAAAATTGGCGGAGTGGACGGGACTCGAACCCGCGACCCCCGGCGTGACAGGCCGGTATTCTAACCAACTGAACTACCACTCCACATTTTCGTTGCTGAGAGAGTCTCCCCTGACAGCGGCGTGAATAATACGAATCACCCTCTGGTTCGTCAAGGGCTTTTTTGTTTTTTTACAGGTTTTTTAGTCATCTGACATCGAAAGGTTTAAAATTTCACCTGATTTATCATTTTTTGAGCCATTTTTGCCAACTTCTTTTTCACCGGCTGCCTGTTCGTCATTACTCGTTTGGTTTTTTTTCTTTAAAAATGGCAAAGAAAATTTAAATTTAAGCGGTTTCTTTTGTACAAAAACTCGAATTGCTAGCCAGCCTAACAACAAGACGGTTAAATTTCCAACAACAATTAACGTTATCATCAACATCGTTGATGCTCTTTGCTCTTCTTCGAGGATTCGTTGTTGCTCTGCTTGTGCTTCTAAATCAATTTCAGGGCGAACAATTTCTGGTACAACTTCAATTGGCCTATCAATCTCAAATTTATAGGTGGGCAATGTAGCCATAAATTCTCGATCATTTATATTGCTACCAAATACTGATAGCTCAACACTGTATCGCCCCCAGTCATAATTTTTAATCGTGAGCTGTCGAGTTTGAGACGGCTTTGCGTCCATTGAGAACATCTGCTCTTCATTATTTGGGTAATAGATTTTTCCTTGAAGCAATACCGTTTCAGGTTTAATTAGCTCAGGATTGAGGGTTATAGTGAGCAAATGGTCATCCGTTTCTTGCTCAGCAAGCGCCATGTCGTAGCTAAATGGCGGTTCATGAATAACAATAGGTTTCTGTACTACGGTACGTTTAAAAATAGGTGTTTCTATATATAGTTCTGGTTGCCATTCTCCAGCCGGGAAAGATAACTGAAATTCACCCGTAAAGACGCCATCAAGAGGCCGCTCATCAAAGCCGCGTCCATCATCTTTAAAGTCGGTTATACTTTGCGTCCCCGCTCCAAAGTTTGCATAGTCACTATTATTTGTACTTACAAAATCGACGTGCAGGCTAATAACATCCCTGAATTGCCCGACTTCTATTGGCTCGCCATCATTGAGTACACGTCCTGTCAGTTTTATTGTTTCACCACGAAACAGCATCGGAGGAAGAGGATCAACGCTTAATTCAATTTCCCCCAACACAATAATACGACTATCAGGTAAAATACTACCAACAACCTGCCAAGGTCCTGGCATTGGTTTTGAAATGGTGATTAGGTCATAGGTCATCTCATCATGCCACTCCAAATCATCATTGTTCAATGATTCGTTAACGTGGTACTTACTACCATCAGGCCTAACTAAGACAACTGCAGGGGTTCCTCTTTTACGAAAGAAGAGTAAAGTAATCTTTTCGACTTTATGATCAATGCGAAAACGATTTTCTAGCAGGGGGATCTCATTTTGAATCCCATCCCGTTCAAGTGGCGTAATTTTATCTTGTTCCGCGCTTATGCCCATTAGGGGCAGTACACATAGCAATCCCGCTAGAAATTGTTTTTTCATTTTATTACCCTATTCTGCCCGCCATAAACACTCACCACCTTTAGCGACCAAGTCTAAACGCTGTTCATGAGCGGCATGCTCTTGCTCTGTAGCTTTTAATACAACTAAAGGGGCTCTGTCAGCACTTAAACGTCGAATCCCTCCAGTTTGTTGCTCAGACCCTTCATCTTTATTCTGATTTAAATTTAACTTAACTTGACCCCCTGTCATTGCTAAGTAAACATCCGCTAGGATCTCAGAATCCAGTAGTGCGCCGTGTAAGGTACGTTTTGAGTTATCGATATCATAACGACGACAAAGTGCATCAAGGTTATTCTTTTGACCTGGGTGCAAGTCACGCGCCATTTTCAAAGTATCCAGTACACTACATACATCGGCAGTATTTGGAAAACCTTGATTTAACAATGCAAACTCATTGTCCATATGGCCGATATCGAACGCTGCGTTATGAATCACAAGTTCCGCACCACGAATATACTCTAAAAACTCATGGGCAATTTGGTGGTACAAGGGTTTATCACGCAAAAATTCATTGGTAATACCGTGAACGTCAATCGCTTCTTCTTCAATTTCACGTTGTGGATTAATGTATACATGAAAGTTGTTGCCAGTTAGGCGGCGATTAACAAGCTCAACACAACCAATTTCAATAATGCGGTGGCCTTGTTTTGGGTCAATACCCGTGGTTTCTGTATCTAAAACTATTTGTCTATGTGCCATATCGTCTTAAGCCTGACTCTGGTATCGTTCTATCATCACTTTATTGTACACAATATCAAGGTAAAACAGTGCAGAAAACCGTAGAGATTTACACCGATGGATCATGTTTAGGTAATCCAGGGCCTGGGGGGTATGGCATCGTGATGCGATATAATGGTCACGAAAAGCAATTAAGTAAAGGCTATACCTTAACAACCAATAATCGGATGGAAATGCTCGCAGCCATAGTCGCACTTGAAACTCTCACCCGCCCTTGTCACGTCATTCTGACCACCGATAGTCAATATGTAAAACAAGGTATTGAATCATGGGTCGAAAACTGGAAAAAACGCGGCTGGAAAACCGCAGCTAAAAAACCTGTGAAGAATGTCGATTTATGGAAACGACTCGATACAGCATGCCAACAGCACAGCGTAGAATGGCGCTGGGTAAAAGGCCATAGCGGCAATAAGTATAATGAAATTGTTGACGACCTTGCCCGCGAAGCTGCTGGCAGCAATGAATTACTTGAAGACACAGGTTACGACGGTAATTAAAAATGCCTTAAAATAAACTTTGCGCAGGCCGTTTTATATTTTTGTTATATGATATAAGATTTAGCTATAACATATAACTAAGGACTTTTTATGGCTTTGCGCATTCACTCTTTTTTTCATCTACAAAGCGCTACTCTGTGTTACTTAGTCAGTTGTGAAAGCACTAAAGATTGCATGCTGATTGATGCACCCGCTGATTTTGATATGCCAAGTGGTGAGTTAAGTTTTGCTACAGCCAATGAGATCATCAGCTACATAAAGACTGAGCAACTCACATTACAGTGGCTACTTGAAACTCATGCCCATGCAGACCATATCACCGCCGCAAGTTATATAAAGCAGCAATTACAAGACACACATCCATGCAAACTTGGCACTGGCGAAGGGATCACACAAGTTCAAAAGCACTTTAGCCAACTTTATAATTTAGATATGCCATGCAATGGCGAACCTTTTGATGCCTTATTTGCTGATAAAGCACAATTTCGGTTAGGTGAATACACGGTAGATGTGATTGCCACGCCTGGCCACACCCCTGATAGTGTGTGTTACCACATTGATGGCAATGTATTTGTCGGAGACACCTTTTTTATGCCAGACAGCGGCACAGCCCGCTGCGACTTCCCAGGTGGCAGTGCCGCTGAGCTATATGATTCACTACAACGAATTTTAGCCTTACCTGACGATACCCTACTTTGGATGTGTCATGACTACCAACCAGAGGGTCGCCCCCTTGCGAACAAAACTACAGTGAAAGAACAGCGTGAGCAAAATATTCATTTAAAAGGAGATAAGCAAAGCTTTATTGCGACACGTGAAGGCCGCGATGCAACCTTGACCGTACCAAAGCTGTTGCACCCTTCTATTCAATTAAATATTCGTGCAGGTCAGTACCCAAATAAAGCGGATAGTAAACAGCGCTATTTAGCTATCCCGCTCACAGTGCTGCTTTGATGTTTGTCTTAGCCCCGCTCCTTTTACTGGCGAAAATTGGGGCCTTGCATGCCATTTAGGTTTTATTGGTGTAAGCGGAGCCACACGTTTTCGAGCCACCAGCATATAAACACTGCCCATTGGTTTTAAATATTGTTGTCCAAAACTGCGCCACGCAGCAAAGCGCGATAAGCGGTTACCTCTGGCAAGAGAAGAATGGATAAAACGCTCATCAGAAATAATCTCAAAACCTAAAAGATTCAGCCAATCTTTTACACGAGACGGCGTAAAAAAGCGCCCTGTCCAAGGGAGCTTTTGGCGACTAAAAGGCAATAACTGCGCCAACCCACACAAGCTAAACGGGTTAAAGCCTGTGATCACAATATAGCCACCTGGGATCAATGTACGATGTGCTTCGCGTAAAATATGGTGTGGATCAGAATGATATTCTAAGCAGTGCGATAATATGCAGGCATCAACACTGTGCTCATTAAAAGGTAACTCGTCCACATCGGCAATAACCCCAGTAAATAAGCCCTGCTCTGCGACGCAAACTTGATGCTTAATAGGGCTTTCACTGGTTGCTATTTCACCACTTAAATTACCAAGCTTTAACATGTGATAACCGAACATGCGTGGCAGCCACGGAACTAGCTTACGCTCTATTTCAGCACGTAAATAGTCACCATGAGGGAACTGCTGCCATGAGTAAGGCTTAGGACCTTCTTGAAAACTAAGGGCTGGTTTCATTTTCTGAGCTCGTTATACTGTATCTTAACTGTCACTTTATAGAGCAATTAAACATGGTGCAAGTCAAAGCAATTAAAGCCTTTTCTGATAATTATATTTGGTGTATCACAAATGAAAGTGAACAAACAGCATGGGTGGTTGACCCAGGTCAAGCTGAGCCTGTTTTAAACTATCTAAGTGAACAAAACTTAACACTCGCAGGGATTTTAATTACCCACCACCATTATGACCACACTGACGGCGTGGCTGCGCTGGTAAAAGCATACCCGAGCATTCCCGTTTATGGTCCTAAGCACAGTCCGTTCAAGGGCATTAATCATGGTGTGTTAGAAGCAGATAAAGTCACCGTATATAATTACACCTTTACCGTACTTGCAACTCCTGGCCACACTCTGGATCACATTTGTTACTTACATGATGAGCTAAGCTTTACTGGCGATACGCTGTTTAGTGCAGGTTGTGGGCGGTTATTTGAAGGTAGTGCCGAGCAAATGTGGCACTCTTTATGTAAATTAAGAGCCCTGCCGGATGAATGTAAAATCTACTGCACTCATGAATACACGCAAGCCAACTTAGCCTTTGCAAAAGCCGTTGAACCAAACAATGAATACCTACTCAACTACAGTGATAAAGTAGATTCGCTGCGCGCCAACGGTGAAATAAGCTTACCAACTAAGTTAAGTGTAGAAAAACAAATAAACCCATTCTTACGTAGCCACTTGCCTAATATCACTGATGAGCTTCCCAATGAGCTAAAAAATAATTTGAATCTTGATGAACCTTGGCAACGCTTTGCAGGTCTCAGGGCTTGGAAAGATAATTTTTAAAAAACAAGCATGACTTCAGTTACAATTTTATAGATTTAGATCAGCATCTTGCAACAATAAGCTGACATAAACTGGTCATAAAGTGGCAATATGTTCTCAGAGCAGGTAATATTCGCCGAGTTTTTTTACCTGATGTATGGGTATATATGTATAGATCTCCTCTAGTTTTTACACTCGCGCTGGCTTTAAGTGGTTGTCAACTAACAACTTCTGATACTGCACAACCTAACATTGCTAATAATGATGTTGAGCAGCAACTGGGTGGTGCCAGTCCAAGTGATGTCAATGATGCATTGATGATCAACGCACAATACCAACAGTTAACTGATATTGATGCACCACCACCAGTTTTTGACGATGTATGGGAACGTATTCGTTATCAGCTATCTATTGATGTGCCACAAAACCGTCCTGTAGTTGCTGAGCGTAATTACTATGCACGTCATCAAGCATACCTTGACCGCATTGCAAAACGCGCAGAGCCATACCTTTACTTCATTGTGGAAGAAGTTGAAAAGCGTGAAATGCCAATTGAGATAGCGCTTTTACCCATTGTTGAGAGTGCCTTTGACCCCTTTGGCTATTCACACCGCAGTGCCTCTGGTATCTGGCAATTTATGCCACAAACCGGTGAGCGTTTCGATTTAAAACAAAACTGGTGGTACGACGGTCGTCGTGACATTGTGCAATCGACGCGTGCAGCGCTTGATTACTTATCATATTTACACAAGACCTTAGAAGGTGATTGGTTAAATGCCATTGCCGCCTATAACTCAGGTGAAGGTCGTTTACTTCGTGCTATTAAAAAGAACCGCAAAAAACACTTACCCACAGATTTTTGGTCATTAGACCTGCCACGAGAAACCACGTCGTATGTACCAAAGCTCTTGGCTCTGTCTGATCTTGTAAAGCGCAGTGACGAATTTGGTGTGAAGTGGCAACCAATCATCAACGCGCAAGTAGTTGAAGCCGTTAATATCGGTAGCCAAATTGATTTAGCACTTGCCGCTGATATGGCTGATATTAGCTTAACTGAGCTGTACCGCTTAAACCCAGGCTTTAATCGCTGGGCGACGGATCCAAACGGTCCACACTTTTTATTACTGCCATCAGATAAAGTTGAGTCTTTTACTGAGAAACTAGCAAAAACAGAGCAAAAAGATCGCCTACGTTGGCAGCAATATGTGGTTGCCCGTGGTGATAGTTTATCAGTGATAGCGAAAAAGTTTTCAACGAGCGCAAGCGCGATAAAAACGCTGAATAAACTTTCATCAAATACTATTCGTGTTGGCCAGCAGTTACTTGTGCCACTCAGTGACGGTGAAATCAATAGTCAGCACTTACCTAAGTCTGTGCGAATGGCTGCGAATAAAGCGACACGTAAAAAACTTAGCCATAAAGTCGCCAGTGGCGATACCTTATGGGATATCAGCCGCGAGTACGATGTGACCATTGCAGAGCTTGCAACATGGAATAAACTGAAAAAAGACGCTGTATTGCGTGTTGGTCAAAAGCTCACTGTGTATAAACAGGAAAAATCACAACTTGCTACTACACAAATCAAAGAGCGCACCATTACCTATAAAGTGCGTCGCGGTGATTCGTTAGCACGCATTGCTGCCAAGTTTAATGTGTCTGTAGAAGATATTGTTAAATGGAACTCATTAGCAGGGCAAAAATACATTCAACCTGGGCAAAAGCTTAAACTCAAGGTTGATGTACGAAGCGCTTAATTGCTTCATCCAATATAAAAAAAGAGCGCCTAATGGCGCTCTTTGTCTCTCTCATTTAGTATTTATGCTTTAAAGCCCATAAGTGTAATAGCTCATTGGCAATGGTCGCTGCAGCAATCGCTGTAAGTTCACTTTGATCATACGATGGTGATACTTCAACTACATCCATACCGACCATATTAATGCCTTTCAATGCACGAAGTACTTTAAGTACTTTATCGCTGGTTAAGCCACCACACACTGGTGTACCTGTCCCTGGCGCGAATGCTGGATCAAGGCAGTCAATATCAAAGGTTAAATACACAGGTAAGTCACCCACGCGTGCTTTGATTTGCTCTGCGATATCTTGTGCAGGTAAATCATTGGCTGCCATTGCATCAATCACCGCAAACTCGTGTTTGCTCTGTTCAAAATCAGTACGAATACCGATTTGAATGCTGTGATCAACATCAATCAATCCTTCCATCGGCGCATGATAAAACATGGTGCCGTGATCATAACGTGAGCCATTGCTGTAAGTGTCTGTATGCGCGTCAAAATGAACTAATGCCATTTTACCGTGTTGCTTAGCATGGGCACGTAGTAGTGGCAAAGTCACAAAGTGGTCGCCACCTAAACCCAATAATGTTTTACCTTGGCGAAGAATTTGCTCAGCCGCTAATTCTAATTGCGCGGTAAAATACTCTGGGTCGCCTACTGGGTAAGTAAAATCACCGGCATCTGCTAATTTCAAACGCTCGAACAACGGGAACGTCCACGGGTACTTGGTTTCTTCCCATGCGAGGTGCACTGAAGCACGGCGAATTGCATCTGGCCCTAAACGTGCACCTGGACGGCCTGAGGTTGCCAAATCAAATGGTAAACCTAACACCACCACATCCGCATCGATTGCTGTGATGTTTTGCACCATCGGCTGACGTAAAAACGTCATGCCGTTTGAGTATAACGAATGATCTGTGTGGTCAAACAATGTCGACATTGCTTATAACTCTTCTAAATAAGTGTAACCATTTAAGCCAGTTTGCAGCTCATCTAATACGCTTTGCTGCTCTGTTTCTGGCAATTTTGCCGCCACCAGCTGGGCGTAAGATTGCTGGAAGCTTTCTACATCTAAATGTACGTAACGCATCATGTCTGCAACGGTATCACCTTCGTTAATTTCAGTGATTTGCGCCTGACCTTGCTCATCCATTTTTATAATTGCACTGTGTGTGTCACCAAATAGGTTGTGCATATCTCCTAAAATTTCTTGGTAAGCACCGACTAAGAAAAAGCCCATTAAATAAGGTTTTTCTTCGCTAAATGCTGGCACAGGTAATGTGCTTTCAATGCCTTGACCGTCTACATAGTGCTCCATCGCACCGTCTGAGTCGCAAGTAATATCAAGTAACACGGCGCGTTTCTGTGGTGCTTGCGTTAAACCACTTAATGGTAGAACAGGAAACACTTGGTCAATACCCCATGCATCCGGTAATGACTGAAACAGTGAAAAGTTCACAAAAAACTTATCTGCTAAACGCGCATTTAATTCATCAATAATCGGGCGATGAAAACGGTTTTTGTTATCCATATGTTTGTTAAGTTCATAACATACACGTAAGTTAACTTGCTCCGCCCATGCTCGCTCTGTTAAATCTAACAAACCAAGTGCAAACTGATTATGTGCTTCGGCTAAATCGCCTTGGCTATCGTGATAGATTTCAATTAATGCACGATCGTCATTGTCATCACTTAACTGTTGCCATGATGTCCACATGTTTTTTAATAATAGTGGTGCATCAGCGGCTGGCGCTTGAATGTCTTCAGGTACATAGCTTTCGGTGCCGATAACATTCGAGATCAATACAGCATGGTGCGCTGTTAACGCACGACCTGATTCAGAAATAATGCGCGGCATTGGCTGCTCATATAACTTACAGGTATCACCGATGGTGTATACAATGTTATTAGCGTATTCACTTAGGCTGTAGTTCATTGAGTTATGAGACTGGCTGCGTGTACCGTCGTAATCTACCGCTAAACCGCCACCCACATCTAAACAGTCAATTTGTGCACCTAACTTGCGTAACTCACAGTAAAAACGCGCAGCTTCACTCACACCTAAACGAACATCGCGGATGTTTGCCATTTGCGAGCCAAGGTGAAAGTGTACAAGTTGGATCAGATCAAGTTGATCAGACGCTTTTAAGCGATTAACCACACTGAGTACTTGCGATGCCGACAAACCAAATTTTGATTTTTCGCCACCACTTGCTTGCCACTTGCCCTTACCTTGCGACGCTAAACGTACACGAATACCAATGCGTGGCTTTACGTTTAACTCTTTTGCTTGGCTAAGCACCATGTCTAGCTCAGACAGTTTTTCAAGAACAATGTAAACCTTGTGGCCTAGCTTTTCGCCAATCAGTGCTAAACGAATGTATTCTTGGTCTTTATAGCCATTACACACAATAACAGCACTGGTTTTTTCAGCCATCGCTAATACAGTTAATAGCTCAGGTTTACTGCCCGCTTCTAGACCCAATTGTTTCTTTTCAATATCAGCTTGGCTTGCAACAATTTCTTCAACAACTTCACGCTGTTGGTTTACTTTAATTGGGTAAACAAGCAAATAGTCTTTCGGATAACCATAATTTTCAATCGCCGTGTTAAATGCCTGACATAAGCTATGTACACGATGATGTAAAATTTGTGGAAAACGAACTAGCGCAGGCAAGCTTAAGCCTTTGTCTTGTAATTGCTGTGCGATATCGATTAGTGCAATGGTTTGCTCTGGGGCATGGGCCTTTGGCGCAACATACACATCACCTTGATCATTAATACCAAAGAAACCTTGGCTCCAATGACGAACATTGTAACTCGTGCGAGCTTGTTCTAGTGATGTTGTTTCTTTCATCTATCTTTCTCTTTTATTTTAGTAGTGCCGAAATCGGCAAGGGTTGTTGCCGCGCATTAAAAGAAAAATAGTGATTCAAGTCCAACAAGAATTTTTACTCGTAACGAGTGATTTTTGATGTGTAAATTAAATGGCAAACCCACTTAAGGTAAGCCTTAGCAGTGGGTTAAAATGATAAGTAGCAGTAAAGAATTATTGATTAAGGCCTAATTCCATAAATAAACTTTGTGGATTTTCGCTGTAATTACCAAATGGACCACATCGACTAAAGCCTAAGTTTTCATACAAATTAATTGATTCTGTTTGTTTAGGGCCTGTTTCAAGTCGAATAAGTGGAATTTGTTGCTCACCGGCATGATGCAATAAAATTTGCATAATACGGCGGGATAAGCCCTTTCCTCGATAGCTTGGTTTTACGTATAAACGACGAATCTCACCATATGGCGGATTTCCCTCTTGCATCACAATTGCGCCACACGCCACAATACCATCATCATTTTTTAACCCTATCGCATATACATTTGGCTCAGCGAGCTCTTCAACGCTTAACGATTGAGCTGTGGCGACTGGATATAAAGAGTTTATAAGTCGGTCTATATCGGAAAACACGTTTACTACGTCAGGATCATGTGGATTTAAATCGACTAACTGCATAAAACTCCCATTTTCAAGATGTCGTTTTTGTTAATTATGTTAACAATAGTATAGGATCCTCAGCGGATCCTCTAGTGCTGTTTTCATTATTCGTTTTTATAGGTACTTTCAGACCCCGCACCGTACCGCTTAGTTCAACACAGCATAACTTAAAAACACTTTGTTACGGAAAAGAGCTGTTCAAACACGTTGAAAATCTTATACTGCTGACAATAAGTAATTATGTGAGGTTATCTCGTGCAGTTTACTCAAGGTATGGAATACTTTTTTTCTGGCTTTAAACTTATTAGCCAAAAAGGGCTAAAACGTTTTGTACTTATTCCTTTATTAATCAATATTGTGCTCTTTGGTAGTTCATTATTTTTTTTATATGGCTGGCTAACTGACGGCTTCGCTTATATGAATTCACTACTTCCAGAATGGCTAAGTTGGTTAGAGTGGTTAATGTGGCCGATTGCCGTATTGGTTATTTTATTTAGTTACAGCATGCTCTTTACCGTGATTACTAACTTTATTGCTGCGCCATTTAATGGTGTACTCAGTGAAAAAGTCGAGCTGTATTTAACGGGTCAAAAAGTCAATGATGATGGCATTTTAGATACCATGAAAGATGTGCCACGCATGCTTGGCCGAGAATGGACAAAGCTTTGCTATTATCTACCAAGAGCGATAGGGTTTTTCATTTTACTATGGCTTTTACCTGTTATCGGCCAATTGCTTTGGATACTTTTTACTTGCTGGATGTACGCAGTTCAGTACGAAGATTATGCATTCGACAATCATAAAGTAAGCTTTAAAGAGATGAAGGATGATTTAAAAGAAAAGCAAACACTCTCTTACGGCTTTGGCTTAGCGGTCATGATTCTGACCGCCATTCCTTTTGTTAACTTAATTGTTATGCCTGTCGCTGTGTGCGGTGGCACGCGCTTGTGGGTGGAAAATTACCGCAGCAAATATCGCCATTAATCCGCATTAAAAAGCCAGTGGGTATTAAACCTACTGGCTTTTTAAAACACTGTAATGCAACTTTACAGATAAAGGCTCTGACAGCGCAAAATCAGCCCGTGGCTCTTCAAACTTTGTTATTACTGCCTCATAACGACTCCGCCCCATAGTCACCTCAAAAGGCTGCTCAAGCTTAGTGATAATTTTAATGTCGGCGTGCTTATTTTCTAACTGTATTAAGCCATCTTCTCGACTACGAACCAACAAAAATTGGGCCCCCATTTCAAAAACGAGTCTCGCTTTATGGGCTTTTCTGTTCTGCGCTCGCCACTGTCCTTGCTGATAGATAGTACTTAGCTCTGTAACACCGTCAGGCTCGTAGAGTCGCTCTTTTTTTATCTCACACGTATCACAACCTTTAATACGCTCAGCCTGCCAGTTAACTGGATAACCGTTATAATTCAAGCGTGTTGTCATCTGCCAGTGCGAATTATTTGCAGGACCACACGCTTGCAAACTCACCAAGATAATTGCAAAAATTAGCCTCTTCATTGCTCAGCAGCCGCTTTTCGCACAGCTTGAATTTCATCGAGTATAAATAATGGCGGCGCTTCTTCTTTAATAATCCGCTGACGAATAGATGTGTTTGCGTTATTCACAGTGTTTAACTCTGTGAAATCTAAACCAAATCGATTACCAGAAAAATAACTGTAAAAACGAAGATCTATTAATGACCACTCATCAACATCGTTTAATACACTCGTGCTTGCATCGTCATTGGTATCCTGACTAAGTGTTTCTGTCAGGTTAAGATTACAATTATAATCGACAGCAACAGAGCCTGGGTAACCCAAACCATTTGCTTCCTCGATGGAGGTTTCATCCAAAGGTGCACCTAAACCATGCGAAAAAGACATAACAAAACTCTCAGGTGAACCCAATGGACCGTTTACCAACTCAGACGTTTCTACACCACAATTTGGGTTTGTTCTGTATCGGCTTGAGTAGTAGCGATCTCCTTCGTTATTGCCGATGGTTGGCAAGCCCCGAAGTTGGTATAAGTAGTTCATAATACTTAAATGGTTTGGCTTGTAGTTAATACTGTTATTGCCACCATGCTCTAAACCAAGGTTATGTCCGAGTTCATGCATTATCGTTGAAGCTTGATAGTTGTAAGTCAGATTACGTGAAGCTTCATTATCAAGTGATAGGCCCCAGTTACCAAATGTTATCATTAAATCGTTGCCATTTACTTCAGCCAGCCCCGCAGGACCAACACTTCCATCCTCATTAAGGCTACTTGCCATCAACATATAATGAAAAATCGGTTTGCGGCGCATATCAAAATTAGCCATTTTATAATGGAACAAACCTTCTACACCTGCATTGAAATTATAAGGCGTATAGGGGCGGAATATAACTTGTTCACCGCCACCTAAATCATAATTTTCAACTGACATACCTGTTGCTTGGTGATACAAGTCCCCAACATCAAAGTGAACAACAATATTCTCAGCAGCAAATGACGAGATAACTTTTTCAAGGGCTATCCTTTGCGGAATAATGCCTGCATCACTACTGTCCATATAGTCTACTTCAACAAAAAGATCTTTTTGATTAACTCTCGCTCCCCAATCATATAGTGGAAGTCCCGCAAAGCTTGAGCCAGGCAGCTCCGCGCAATCGGGTATACCGTCTTGATCAAGGTCGTCTTCACAGGTTAAATCATTAGCACCAGCAGGTGTTGTGAAGAGGCTATAAATCCAATCTGAAGGGGTATCTGTATCGGTACTGTCTTTATCACGCTTAATACTTGAGCCTGTTATATTATTTATACTTGGGGCTGCGCCAGTTGACCAATGCGCTGGCGAAGTAGGCTCTGTGGTATCATTGCCAAATCTGACAAAATCGATGGTGGTTGTTTCATCACCCGAAAGAAGTTCAATAAAACCATTCACAAACCAATATGGGCGAATCGTAGAGCCCGCTTCACCAATAAATGCGATGTATTTATTTTGCTCTGCTGCATCATAGAAAAGTTCGTCGCCAAAGCGACTATGGATAATCGCATACTCACCAACCTCTATTAATTGATTAGGTAGGTTAAAAATGGTTGATGAGGTTATGCTTCCATCACTCGAATTTCGGCTCTTTGTTCTAACCTTATAATCGGCTAAATTGATGTCACTGCCAGTGCCATTGTAGACTTCAAACCAAGGAGCATCGGTTCCAAAGCGAATTGCAACCACCTCCGTAATTACTAAGTCACCACTGCCAGTGCTAAATTCAGTTATTTCTTGCGCATTGATGGCAGTATCATCAAAATTGACTAAATCTTCTGTTACTCGCAATTTATACGTTCTATTTTGCTGTAGTGCTGGTGAAAACGTCACGCCATTAAAATAGGTATTGGTATCTGACTCTGGACCGGACAAATTCAAAGAGGAAATTGCCAAGCAAGAACTAAAATCATCATCCGATAATTGCAACGAGCCTACACACCCCCCTGCCGTTTCATTCACTGATAAGCTGCTGGTTTTCATCACATCAGAAAAATCAATCGATAAACTTGCGTTTACGCTCACAGCTTGGCTGTTATTTTGCGGATTAACATTGATAATTGTCGCAGCAGTGCTATCTATAATTGCTACATTGATCGTTGCTTGTGTCGTGGCAATGCCATCCGACACACTCACGCTAATGGGTGCCTGCGAAATACGGTTAATCGCAGGTGTATATTGGTAAGTAAAACTCGCTGCATCAACAACTGTTATCGTAGCACCATCAAGGTCTGATGCAAAACTCACCGTCAGCTCGTCATTATCTGGATCTTGAACGTTAAGTGTGAACTCACTGCTTTGGTTAAACTCTGAGACAAAGTTAGTATCGTTAAGGATTGGTGCTTTATTAACATTCACAATCATAAAAGTGATCGGCAGCTCAGACGATGCTCCCCTGTCATCCGTTGCTGTAACTAAAAACTCCACTTCACTCGTGCTTAGTACTTCTGGTGCTGTAAAATTGATTATCTGGCCAGTTTGTGTAAAGTTAATAACAGGGCCACGCAGCTGCTGCCATTCAATCGATACAATACTGCCATCACTATCTACAGCACTTACTTGGATTGATACTTCACTCAATTCAGTAATATCAGCTATCGGTTCACTACTAATTATAGGTGCCGCATTGGTATCATTTTGAATATTAATCGTATAATTTGCCGAGGCCGAGGCCCCATCATTATCAGTTACCATCACCTGAAAAGTAATCGTCGTATCACTTTCAACATCTGGCGCAGTAAAGTTAAGTACAGCAGCGTTAAAAGTGAAAATGCTGGTTGGCCCTTGTGTTTGTGACCAGCTGTAATTTGCAATAGTGCCATCTGAGTCTGTGGCTGTTGCGCTAAGGGAACTTATTTGCCCTTCTTGGAGGTTTTGCTCTCCCGAAATTGAAACCTGAGGAGATTGATTGGTTGTGGGAGCTGGGGTAGTTGGCGTATCACTATCACCGCCGCCGCCACAGGCTGTTAAGAAAATGGGAAATAAAGCATACAAGCAGAGCGTTAATCGTTTATTACCCATTTTCTATCCTCTCTTTAACTGTATAAGCTTTGCGGCACCTTTATGACATTTAAATGTACAGTCACTTCTTCACGATCATGATACAGATGCTTCGCTTGGAGTTCATAACTTACGCCGTATTTTTCAAGCTCTTCTTTAATCAACTTCAAGCATTCATAGACACTGTCAAAGCGCTTTTTCATTGGTAATTTCAGATTAAAAATAAGCTCTTTTGCGTAGGCATTTACCGCCCAATCAATCATAAGATTAGTAACTTTTACTGGCTTTTCCACCATATCGCAAACTAACCAGCTAATATTCCGCTTTTCGGGACGATACTTAAAACCATCAACACGGAAATGCTTAACTTGTCCCGTTTCCATTAGTTCATCATTCATTGGCCCATTATCGATAGCACTCACAAACATGCCGCGACGTACCAATTGATAAGTCCAACCACCTGGGCAAGCACCTAAATCAACACCTCGCATCCCCGCTTGCACACGATCCTCAGCTTCATGAGGTGGAATAAATACATTAAACGCTTCATCTAACTTGAGTGTAGAACGGCTTGGTGCATCACTTGGCATACGTAAACGTGGTATCCCCATAAAAAAGGGCGAGTTATTGAATGTATATGAATAACCAACGTAAGCAGAATCATTTGTTAAAAACGCAACATGCATAACGGGCTTTTTATCTGCCAACTGGCGTGTCACCTTCGAGCGCTTTTCAAGTGTTTTTTTAAGGGGAGTAGATATCTTCTTACAAAATTTAGATAGCTCTTTCCCCTCATTGGTATCGGGTGTTTCTACGCGTAAGTCTCCACATTCAGGAAAATCAACGGCAGCATCAACAATGGCACTAACACGATCTTCAAGTGGCATATTATCCACTAAGATGCCAGTAAACCATTGACGCGCGAAAACCATATTTTTGAAATCTACTTTTTTAATGATTTCATCGCCGTGGCTCGCATCAAAACATTCGTAAACAACAATCCCTGTATTTGGTTTTGTTTTTACGTAACCTGCAAATCCTTGTTCAGCAGCTTGAAAAGTAATTTCAGCAGCGGCATCATTTTCAAAACCACTGCGACAATAAATAACTACACTCGACATAGATAACCCTTAAAACTTATATCGTGCGGCTTGAACTAACAAAATAGCCCAACCAATAATAAAACAAACGCCGCCAATCGGGGTGATAGGGCCCAGCCATTTCATGCCCGTTAATGCGAGTAAATACAAACTACCGCTAAATAACACTGTACCCGCGATAAAAAAGCCACCAGCCCAATTTAAGTTGATGCCCCACTTTATTAATATCGCAATGGCAATTAAAGCAAGACCATGGACCATTTGATACTCAGCAGCCGTTTTAAAAATCCCAGTTGCGTATTCTGAAACACGGCTTTTTAAACCATGCGCAGCAAAGGCACCAAGCATCACCGAAAGCATGCAAAATAAGCTGCCAATCATTAAATAGAGTTTGATCATTGCTCATCTCCTGCCACTAAATTCATAATAAACTGTGCTGCATAATCCGCAGCTAGTTGTAAGTTTTCTTGTTCTGTAATACCACTTTTTTTACGTGGCTTTAATGAGTGGTCGCCATCTTTGAGAAATTTGATTTCTGGCGGGTTAACCACTTCAAGCTCAGCGAGTTCTTGCTGGTTACCAAACGTGTCTCGCTCCCCCTGCAGCACTAAAAACGGACATGGTACATCTGCAAAATGGTCTGTGCGACGTTTTTCAGGTTTACCCGGTGGGTGAAACGGATACCCAAAAGCCACAACACCAGCGACTTTTGGAATGTTCTGTTCAGTACACAACATTGAAGCCATTCTGCCCCCCATCGATTTGCCGCCAATAAATAGCGGCAATTCAGACTGACGCTCAGCTAAAACTTCTGCAAAATATGCAAGCAGCTTGGGGGCTCGATCTGGCGGTCTGCGTTTGCCAGTCTCTTTGGCAATTTGCATGTATTGGAAATCAAATAACGCCACATCAATACCTTGCTGACTAATGAGCTTCGCCATTGTTTGCATAAACTCGCTATCGCTGCCTGCACCGGCACCATGAGCAAATATAAATTGTGCACAGGCTCTATTACCTGTGCTTTTAAACCACTGCAACATGTTAATACTCTTGTTCTTGTTCAACTAGACTCAGCATCCAATCTTTAAATGAAACTATTTTGCCTAGCTCTGTTTGAGACTCTCTTATAACTAAATAGTAGGCATTTTTACTGACCATAGCGTGACTAAATGGAATAACCAAACGCCCTGCATCAATATCAGGTTTAGCAAGCACGCTATTACCTATTGCCACACCTTGACCATGAACCGCTGCCTGTAAAACCATTGATGAATGACTAAAGATCGGGCCCTGATTAACTTGCACATTACGCACACCCGCCGTTTTCATCCACGTTTTCCAATTTTTACGAGTCGTATCATGAAGCAATGTGTGATTCGCCAAGTCACTTGGTTGATCAAGTGGTTTAGGACCGGTTAACAGCAAAGGGCTACATAGAGGCACAAGGTATTCAGTATGAAGCTTATAAGTTTGCACCCCACTCCAATGGCCACGGCCATAGTAGATGGCAATATCGACATCATCCGACAGAGAATTCTCGTCCTGATCCTGTGCTTTAATCCGTACATCTATCTCAGGATGTAACTCATTAAATAAACTAAGCCTTGGTACCAACCATTGAATTGCAAAACTTGGTGTCAAACTTACCGTTAAAGAGCCTTTAGCTCCTCTTGCTAGTAGTTTTTCTGTAGCATCAATTAGTTGAGTAAAAATCTCTTTAATATCTAAAAAGTAGCCCTGGCCTTCTTCGGTTAATAGTAAAGAGCGATTTTTACGCAGGAAGAGTTTTAAACCCAAATGTTCTTCAAGGGTTTTAATTTGATGACTAACGGCAGCTTGGGTTACATAAAGCTCTTCCGCAGCTTTGGTGAAGCTTAAGTGGCGTGCAGCAGCTTCGAATGCTTTTAATGCATTTAATGGAGGTAAACGACGAGACATAAACACCAAGCTTAGAATTAGTTTTTCTTATGCATCGATTATAGCGACACAAATAAAAAAAGGCGACCATAGTCGCCTTCTCATCAACTAATTAAATATTACAAGTCATTGGCACTGGTATCTAATGGTGCAAAGCTTTTAATAAGCTCATCCACAGCTTTCATTTGTGTTAAGTAGCCTTCTAGCTTACTTAATGCAAGTGCACAAGGGCCATCACATTTTGCTTCATTTGGGTTAGGGTGCGCTTCAATGAAAAGACCCGCAAGGCCTAGTGCCATGCCACTACGCGCAAGCTCTGCCGCCTGAGCGCGACGCCCATCCGCCGAGTCAGCACGACCACCTGGGCGTTGCAATGCATGCGTAGCATCAAAAATAACTGGTGCCATTGGCTTCATATCATCCATACCTAGCATATCAACCACTAGGTTGTTATAACCAAAGCTAGTGCCGCGCTCGCATAATGCAACATTGTTATTACCTGCATCATTAAATTTCTTAATGATATGGCGCATTTCGTGCGGTGCTAAAAACTGTGGTTTTTTCACATTGATAATGGCACCTGTTTTTGCCATAGCAACTACTAGGTCAGTTTGGCGGGCAAGGAATGCTGGCAACTGAATAATATCAACCACCTCAGCAACTGGTGCTGCTTGATGTGGTTCGTGTACATCAGTAATAAGTGGCACATTAAAAGTAGATTTAATCTCTTCAAAGATTTTTAAGCCCTCTTCCATACCTGGACCACGATATGAATTAATTGACGAGCGATTCGCTTTATCAAAAGAGGCTTTAAATACATATGGGATGTTCAGCTTTGAAGTTACTTCAACATAATGCTCCGCAATACGCATTGCTAAATCACGTGATTCAAGTACATTCATACCACCAAACAACACAAATGGTTTGTTGTTTGCTAATTCAATCTCGTTAATTTTAATTAACTGGTTGTTCATTTCTATTCCTTAAGGTGAAACAGCTTGTAGCATTAAACCACAAATATAAGCCATGTAAGTACCTACACCATAGCCCAAAACCGCAAGTAACACACCAACCGGTGCCAGCGATGGATGGAACGCAGAGGCAACCACAGGTGCTGATGCAGCACCACCAACATTAGCTTGTGAACCCACAGCCATATAAAACAGCGGCGCTTTGATTAATTTAGCCACAATCAACATCAAGCTTGCATGTGTTAGCATCCAAATCACACCTAGTACAAAGTACATAGGCGAGTCGAAAATAGCGGTAATATTCATATGTAAGCCAATCGAGGCCACAAGAATATATAAAAAGCTTGATGCAACCTTTGAGGCGCCAAATGCTTCAATATGGCGAACTTTAGTAAACGATAAACTAATCCCGATAGTGGTCGAGATCACGATTAACCAAAAGAACTTGCTATTTAAACTATACTCCTGTGCCCAAGGGAAGTTAGCACCGAAGTACGGGCCTAAAAAGTCAGCACAAAAATGCGCAAGACCTGTAATACCAAAGGCTATCGCAATAATCGTCATATAATCATTGAGCGTTGGCATACGTGCATGCTCAGCGTGATACTTTTCTACGCGCTCTTTTAGATCTTCAATTGCACGGGTATCAGCCCCTGTTTTAGCATCAATCGCTTTATGATTAGCCGCCATGAGTAGTAATACAGCCATCCATAAGTTCGCCACAATGACATCAACAGTCACCATAGCCGAGAATATATCACCGCCTACTTCGAACATCTCTTTCATAGAGGCTTGGTTAGCACCGCCACCAATCCAGCTGCCCGCAATGGTTGTCATGCCACGCCATACGGCATCAGGACCATGTCCGCCAACCGCTTCAGGATAAACGGCGCTCATCACTAAAATGGCAAGAGGTCCGCCAATAACGATACCCATGGTCCCCGTTAAAAACATGATCAACGCTTTCGGGCCTAAGTTTAAAATAGCCTTTAAGTCGATACTGATGGTTAATAAAATTAAACAGGCTGGAAGTAAATAGCGGGATGCCACGTAGTAAACGTTTGATGAATGACCATCAACAATTCCAAAGGTATTTAATAATGATGGTAAGAAGTAGCAAAGCAGTAAAGCGGGGACGTATTTATAAAATTTCTGGCATGCTGCATTGTTACTATGCGAGGTTCTAAAAACAAACCCTAAAATAACGGCGAGTAAACCAAGTACGACTGCGTCATTGGTAATTAGCGCACTGTGGGCGTCAGTCATAAGTGTTCCTTAAAACTAGTGGTGTGTATTATTGTTGTCTTCTATTTCAGCAATCTGGTGCTGAATAATATCGATAGCGGGATCATCTGGGCATTCATTAACAAAATACTGTAGATCATCTCTGGCCATTTTAGGGCAATCTAACTGATTAAGTAGATAGCCACGGTCACGACGCTCATAAGGATCATCGCCTAATAATTCCATCAGCATGTCAACGCAGTGTAGCGCATGACCAAATTTACTTTCGCTAATGAATGACCATTTTTGCTGAGCTAAGTAAAGCTTATATATCTCTTCATCAAACACCAGTTCAAGCGGCTCTTGCTCATCGCCATTCTCTTCACTGGCATTTTCAGGAATGATATACCAACTTTGCTGGCCTGTGCTTGGCTCTATGAGATACCCTTCTTCATCACTTATGGCAACATGCACCTGCACTTCACCTTGACTTAAGGTCACTGAAGCATCCAAGTTAGCATGTTGTAATAAGTGACACAGTAAAATAGCCAATGTTGTTTGCGTACCACTGCGCATCGTAACCGTATAGCTAAAGCTATTTAAGGTGTATTCGGGTACTTTCAAGCTAGAAGCACTGAAAAGCCATTGTTGATAAAAGATATCCAAGAGTTTATCTAAGCGTTCATGAGGCTCTTTATGTTCAACACAAAGTACTGAAACCGTATGCTCAAATTCATTGAGTAGTTCATAACAAGCAGTTAGATCTACTTGTGTATCCCACTTTAATTCAGCATCAATACAACGATAAAGCACTTTAGAAGAAAATGCATCGTAGGCCTCATCTTGATAGGATTCATTTTGATCTTCAAACCAAGGGGTGGTCATTTATACTGCAACATCTCTTTCAAAAACGAGGTGCTAGTTTACCTACTTTTGCCCTAAGTTACCAATACTGAACGATGAGATATAAAAAAGCGGTACGACGGCACTCGCCATCAAAATACCGCTCAGAGATTCTTAGAGAAGAAGTGCAGTTTTAGCCGAAGCTAAATAACCAATTGCTAATAAAATGAAGGTGGTTATAGCAAGCAATACCACTTTCGCAGTCTGTGCGCTTTGCTTTGCAGCCACAACACCTAGTACGATATAAGCAATAACAAGTATAATTTTTTCTAATAACCATGATTGCTCTAATGGGTTAAATCCTGCCATCACGATTAACGCAACTGCAGAAACAAGCAGCAATGTATCAATGCTATGACTTCCAATGAACACCACTTTATTTTTTGCAAGTGCGCCCGTTTTTAAACGTGAAAAAGAACGAACGTAAAATAGTACAATACTCAACACGGCAAATAACATGTGAGTATGTTTTACTGCTAAATAATCCATATGCCCCAATACTACTTTGTTTAATTAATCTGGATAACGTACGAGTACGTCTTCTATTTCTTTAACGCGTTGATTAAACACTTCTATTAACTTAGGGTCAAATTGTTTACCCTGTTGTGCATTAATTTCCTTTACAACATCTTCAAGTGACCACGCCTCTTTGTAGCAGCGTTTATGACGTAGTGCATCATACACATCGGCTAATGCGGCAATACGCCCAGCAATAGGAATCTCTTCACCTTTCAAGCCCTTAGGGTAACCTGTTCCATCCCAACGTTCATGATGAGATAGCGCAATTATGGCCCCAGTATTAACGATGTCACGATTCGAGCCCTTTAGGATTAAATGACCTTTTTCAGCATGTTGCTGCATAATAGCCCACTCTTCGTCTGTTAGCGGGCCAGGTTTATTTAAAATGGCATCAGGAATACCTACTTTACCCACATCATGCAGCGGTGCAGCTAAGCGAATAAGTTCAGCTTCGCGTTTAGATAATCCATATCCCATCGCCAGCTCATAACAGATATGCGAAACACGTTTTACATGGTTACCCGTTTCAGTTGAACGCTGCTCTAGAGCTTCACTGAGTCTAAACACAAGCTCTTGTTGTGTCGCCTCAATTTCAGCTTGAAGCTGTACATTCTCATACGCCAATTGAACATTTTGCGAAAAAATTTCAATCAAATGGCGTTGTGTATCAGTTAAATGTTTAGGGATACCCGAGATAAACAACATAGAATTATGGTTAAACTCACTGCTGCAATAGGCAAATAAATAATTATCACGATAAACAATCGTTTTATCTCTTAGAGCTTGTTGGCAGGCATTGAGCTGTTCATCATTGAGCACTTCTTCAATTGCTTTACCTTCGCTGCGCTCAAACTCCCCCCGACCGGAAAAAACCACCAGCTTTTTTTGATTATCAAGAGGGTTACTCGCAACTAAGCTTGTCGCATACATAGCTTGCTCAACAGTGCCTAACAAAGATGTAAGTTGCTGCATTACACCTTCAATAAAGTGCTCTAGCGAATGGGTAGAAAAAATATCGCGTGATGCTTTAATTATTTTTTCGAGACCCTGACGTGATTGCTCAATCGATAAAATATCGCGATAAGAGCGTAAGCTTGACATCACCACCGTAAACAATTTTTGTGCGGTCAGCTCAGTTTTCGATTTGTAATCATTAATATCATAATTAACAATAACTTGTCGTTCAGGTGCTTGGCCTGGTTGACCCGTTCTCAAGATAATACGAATATGATTATTCTTCGCAGTTTCACGGATATATTTAGCGACTTTAAGCCCCGCATCATCCGTTTCCATAACAACATCAAGTAAAACTATAGCTGCATCAGGGTGCTGTTCAATAACTTGCTTGGCTTCTTCTCCTGAATAGGCACTGATAAACTCAAGGCGTTTGTCTTGGAATTCAAAGTCACTGAGCGCAAGCTTTGTTACGGCATGTACTTCTGGCTCATCATCAACAACGATGACTTTCCAACTACCTTGAACCACCTCACTGACTTCATCAAGTGCTTCATCCGAAAACAAAAATTCATCCATTGTTTGGGATCCTCAAAGGCTATGTGTGCCCAGCAAAGCTTATTATTTATGAGCCCACTGCGCTAACGTTACACGGTTATTACCGCCAAGATCTTTTACTGTAAGTATATGGCTATACGACATTTGTGCAAAAAATTCTTGGACTTTCACACTTTGTTGGTAACCATGTTCAATTAAAAGATAGCCATTTGTTGTCAAATAGTCACGCGCGATAGTAATAATTTGTTTAATATCAGCCATGCCGTCGTCATCGGCTACTAATGCTGATAATGGCTCAAAACGCACATCACCTTGGCTTAAGTGCTCATCATCGTGTTCGATATAGGGGGGGTTGCTGACAATTAGGTCAAACTTTTCTTTTTTAACCGCACTAAACCAATTGCTCAAAGCAAAAGTGGCATTGTTAATATCGAGTCGCTGTTGGTTTTCTTGAGCTAATGCGACGGCATCAGCCACTCTATCTACCCCTGTCACCTGCCAATTTGGCATTTCGCTGGCCAGTGCAAGTGCTATAGCGCCTGTACCTGTGCCCAAATCAAGCACGTTTGCATCAGCGGGCAGCTCAAGACCTAAAGCGTATTCAACTAACGTTTCGGTATCAGGTCGTGGAATCAAGGTTGTTGGGTTTACCTTAAGTGGAAGGCTCCAAAATTCACGAAAACCGACAATATGCGCGACAGGTTCACCCTTTAAGCGGCGTTGGCATGCCTGTTCAAAATCGAGCTGTTGCTGTTCGGTAAGGTGTTTTTCTGGCCAAGTGAATAAGTAACTACGCGGTTTATTCAGGATGGATAATAACAGGACTTGGGCGTCTAATTTCGCACTGTCGCTGCTAGGCGTTAGTAACGCCGTCGCAGCAACCAGTGCTTGCTCTATGCTTTGTGGCACGATTATTCATCGCCCATCGCAGCGAGTAAGTCAGCTTGATGTTCTTGCATAAGTGGTTCGATTACACTGCCTAAATCACCTGCAACCACTTCATTCAAACGATAGAGAGTTAAGTTAATACGGTGATCGGTAATACGGCCTTGCGGGTAGTTATAAGTACGAATGCGCTCAGAACGGTCACCACTACCAACTAAGTTACGACGCTCAGATGCCTCTGCAGCTTGGCGTTTTTCGTCTTCAGCTTGTTGCAAGCGAGCGCCAAGTACTGACATCGCTTTAGCACGGTTTTTATGCTGTGAACGTTCATCCTGACACTCTACAACCACACCTGTTGGAATATGTGTGATACGGATTGCTGAGTCAGTTTTATTGACGTGCTGACCACCGGCACCCGATGCACGAAAGGTATCCACTTTAATATCCGCGGGGTTAATCTCAATTGCTTCCGCTTCAGGAATCTCGGCCATGACTGCTACAGTACAGGCTGATGTGTGAACACGGCCTTGCGATTCAGTCTCTGGTACACGTTGTACACGGTGTGCACCTGATTCAAATTTAAGCTGACCATATACACCTTCACCCGAGATATGCGCAATTACTTCTTTATAACCGCCATGCTCACCTTCGTTAGTACTTACTACTTCTACTTTCCACTTTTTGGTTTCAGCGTAGCGGCTGTACATACGGAATAAGTCACCAGCGAAGATAGCGGCTTCGTCACCACCGGTACCCGCACGAACCTCTAGGTAGACATTATTATTGTCTTTAGGGTCCTTTGGCAGCATCAGAATTTGGATTTCGTCTTCTAATGCCGTTATTTGTGCTTTTGCTTCTTTATATTCTTCTTGCGCCATTTCACGCATATCAGGGTCTGAATCTTTTAGCATTTCTTCAGCTGTCGCTACATCATCCTGTGCTTGCTGATACGCTAAAAACGCTTTAACAATTTCTTCTAACTCTGAATACTCTTTAGATAAGGTACGAAAGCGATTTTGATCGCTGATCACAGAGGGGTCGCTTAGTAGCGCTTGCACTTCCTCATAACGCTCAACTAAGGTTTCTAATTTTCTATAAACAGACTCTTTCATTTAACGACTATTCCTGATCAATACCTAACATTTTCTTTAATTGACTTAACTCAGCAGCTTCGCCATTTTTTGCTGCATCTTGAATGGCACGGGTAGGTGCGTGCATCAAGCGGTTGGTCAGTTTATTTGCCAACTCGAGTATCACTTTTTCTGCCTCTTTACCTGTTTGCAACTGGCTAAGCGCCTTTTCAACAAGTTCAGATTTTATATCTTGGACGTCATTACGATAATGACGAATTAAATCCACTGAATCCAGTGAACGCAGCCACATAACGAACTCATTCGTACGTGCACTGATAATGTCTTGTGCCTGTTCGGCAGCTTGCTCACGAGCCGCGATATTCTCGCTTACTATGGCTTGTAAGTCATCAACTGAATATAAATAAGCGGCATCAAGCTCACCTACTTGGCTTTCAATGTCACGTGGAACCGCAATATCAATAAATAGCATAGGTTTGTGGCGGCGCATTTTTAGGGCTTGCTCCACGACACCCTTACCAATAATTGGTAACGTGCTGGCGGTGGAACTTATAACAATATCTGCATCATGTAACCGCTCCGGTAGCTGAGCCAACGCGATCACATCTGCATTAACTTCGCTCGCTAAGCTCTTCGCTCGTTCAATGGTGCGGTTCGCTACGGTTATTTTTTGCGGGTCATTTTGATATAAATGCTTTGCAACAAGCTCTATAGTTTCACCCGCACCAATAAGCAGTACATTGGTTTTATCGAGTTTGCCGTAAATATGTTTGGCTAGATTAACAGCGGCATAGGCAACCGAAACTGCACTGGCACCAATGTCCGTTTCAGTTCGAACTTGTTTCGCTACCGAAAAGGTTTTTTGGAACAAACGATCGAAGGTTACGCCAATAGCATCGTGTGTTTTCGCGTTATGGTAAGCTTGTTTAATTTGCCCCAGAATTTGCGGCTCACCGAGCACCAAAGAATCAAGACCACACGACACTCGCATTAAATGGTTAATCGCTTTATCACCTTCGTAGTAATAAGTATTATTGCTCAGTTCATGTTCATCCAAACCATGAAAACCTGCTAACCAACGTAACAAGGTTTGGGAATTACGCTCAGCAAGGCTACAATAGATTTCGGTTCTGTTGCAGGTCGAAACAATAACCGCTTCATTAAAATGCGCATGACCGCTTAATTGCTGTAACGCCTCAGCCATTTGCTCAGGTGAAAACGCGACTTTTTCACGTAATTCTACGGATGCGGTTTTGTGATTTATACCAAGTGCTACGATGGTCATATGTACCAAATATTGCTAAGCCCAGCTGTAAAGGCGTTAATTTTACCAAAAATCAGCGGAATATGGAAAGTAAGGAACGTCATTTGATTAAACAATATTTGATTTTATTCATGTTTTTTTTATTTATCAGCGGTTGTGCGCAAAAAATGTCAACCGTTGATTACATTTATCCTGACTGGAAAAGCCGTTTAGAACAACAAGCTCAGTGGCAAGTACAGGGAAAAATGGCATTTATTAGCACAGAGCAGCGCCAATCTGCTAATTTAAACTGGCAACATGATGAGCTATACAGTGACATGGTACTCACCAGTTTTATTGGCACTCGTATTTTGTCTTTAAAACAAAATGCCCAAGGGGCCGAACTTGAATATGACGGTGATGTTTATACCGATCGCGATGCGGCTATGTTGTTATACCGTTTAACTGGCTTTTCGATTCCATTAGATAACGCCGCAAAGTGGCTAAAAGGCACTGTCGAAAACGACCAAGCCAGTTATGATGAGCAAGGCCGATTAAAAAATCTGATTTGGCAAGCACACAATGGCCAACAGTGGCAAATAACCTATTCAGATTACATTAAACAAGATGGCTATTGGCTTCCTGTTAAGCTAAGCCTCAAAAACCAAAAAATCCGTATAAAAATTCAACTTAATGATTGGCAGTTAAATTAATCATGACGCAAGTATCAACCGCCCCGCTAACGTTAATAGCGCCTGCAAAACTTAATTTATTTCTTCATATAAATGCGCGCCGTGATGACGGCTACCATGAGTTAGAAACCTTATTTACCTTTTTAGAGTTTGGTGATGACTTAACATTTACTGTTAACAACGAGCCAAACATTACAGTAACCGGTGATACAGACGGTATTGAGCTTGCAGATAACCTTATATATAAAGCAGCCCGTTTATTACAACAACACTGTGATTGCCAACAAGGCGCTATAATAAAGCTATTAAAACGTTTGCCAATGGGCGGCGGTGTTGGGGGTGGCTCTTCCGATGCCGCAACAACTTTGCTCGCGCTTAATAAATTATGGAACTGTCATTTATCTTTACACGAGTTAGCAAATTTAGGCGTGACCTTAGGCGCTGATGTCCCTGTGTTTATTAATGGCCACACCGCCATTGCGCACGGCATTGGTGAGCAACTTCATAACGTCGAGTTACCAAAGCGTTGGTATTGTGTGATCCACCCTGGGGAGCATGTAAGCACCGCAAAAATTTTTACTCACCCCGATTTAAAACGCGATACACCGAAACTAAAAGCAGACTGGCAAACAGAAAATTTACGCAATGATTGTGAGCCTTTAGTTAAAAAGCTCTGCCCCGAGGTTGAAAAAGCCCTGCAGTGGTTGCTAAAATACGCCCCGTCAAAGATGACTGGTACAGG
>Ga0213832_1000472_pt1 | contig 28251 bp, 26 predicted proteins | sample SWATP13_FD_161660 | JGI IMG/M metagenome (GOLD analysis project Ga0213832, IMG submission 161660) | Coastal seawater microbial communities from Marineland, Florida, United States - SWA TP1 #3 | ecosystem: Environmental > Aquatic > Marine > Coastal | place: USA: Florida | collected 2016-08-06 | reverse complement strand
TCAATATTACTGTAGCCATTACGCTTAAGCGTTTCTACAGCACTTTGGTGCACGCCTTCCAGCAAGAGAATTTTAATTTTGTCTTTTGCTAACGATACCTTACTCATATCCTCATTCCTATTTACTTGATTTGCGGCCCATTTTTGGTGCCGATAATGACTTTATCTGCACCGCGATGGGCAAATAAGCCGTTTGTTACTACACCCACAATCTGGTTGATTGTTAGTTCTAATTCTTTGGCATTGCTGATATCTAAATTGTGTACGTCTAAAATAACGTTACCGTTATCTGTTACAACACCTTCACGGTAAACGGGGTCACCACCTAGTTTTACGAGTTCACGAGCTACATAGCTGCGTGCCATCGGGATCACTTCAACCGGCAGTGGAAAAGCCCCTAATGTTGCAACTTCTTTAGATTCGTCAACAATACAAACAAATTGTTTTGCGACTGCTGAAACGATTTTTTCACGTGTCAGCGCTGCACCACCGCCTTTGATCATTTCGTTGTGTGGGTTGATTTCGTCTGCACCATCAACATACACATCAAGACTTGATACCTCGTTAAGCTCGAATACTTCAATACCCAGTGCTTTTAGCTTTTCAGTTGAAGCCTCAGAGCTTGAAACCGCACCAACAAGGGTGTCTTTTACGGTACCCAGTGCATCAATAAAATGATTGACTGTTGAGCCTGTACCTACACCCACTATGGTGTTTTCATTTACAAACTCGAGTGCTGCCCAGGCAGCGGCTTTTTTTAATTCATCTTGCGTCATAATTATGTGCTCAGTTAGCTGTCAGAGAGGGCCCATAGTATACAAATAGTTTGCTTACCATTGGTAGATTTTCTCTGGGGTTATAATATGTTTTAACGGTACATCCCACGATTCAATCGGCAATGCTGAAACATGCTGACATTGATGGGCAAGGCCTATCAAAATCGGTTTTTGCCAGTTTTCTTGGTAATACCGTGCCAACGTTTTGTCATAAAACCCACCGCCCATTCCTAAACGGTTACCTTGATCATCAAATGCCACTAATGGCATAAGTAAAATATCAAGCTTGTCTAAAGGACATATTTGACTGCAATTCAACTTGGGCTCCAAGATACCATAGCGGTTTGCTGTCATGGGTGAATTTTCTTCATACCTCTGAAAGTACAAAGTTGTGCCATTGAAGGGGTGAATTATAGGCAGGTATAAATGCTGTTCTTGCATCCATAATTCTTTAATTAACAATGAGGTGTCTAATTCGCCATCATTACTGAAATAAATACCGATGTGGGCGTTTTTAGTGGTTTTTAGTGATTTTAAGTGTTGAGTAAAATTCACTTTCAGCGCAATTGCTGCATTTTTTTGTTGCTCAACAGTCAGTGAATTGCGCTTTTTTCGAATGGATTGTCTAATTTCTGCTCGCGTGTTGCTCATGTCAATATAGGTGTTAACTTTCTAAAAAAGAGAAAAACTCAGGAAAAAGCTCTACAACGCCAAGAATAGCTAGTAACAAAATCACCATGGCGATGAGTGAATAAAGTAATGTATTAGAGCGTTTTTTAACGGGCTCTGTTAACTCTTCTTCCAGCAGTAAGTCATCTTCTTGCCAGCTATCTTCGTTATCTTGTGGATTGGTACTCTCACTTTCAGGCAAACGCTGTTCTAGATCATCAAGCTTTTCTTCAAGGCGAATGAGGCTACTTGTAATGTAATCTAAGGCATCAAAAATGCGTTCATCACGTTGTTTAGCCTCAAGACTTGCATTCGTTTGTTGATTAACTTGGTTTTGATTTACTGGCTGGAGCTTAGCTTTAATCCCCACGCTTGCCAACAGCTTTGCTTGCTTTAATGCTTTTTCTTGTTCGCTAGGTGCAAAGAGTGGTTTATGTTCAAAAAGAGTGGCTACTTTATCTGTATTTGTTTTTAATTTTGCTGCAAGTTGCTCAGTAGCGTGTGCTTGATCAACACCGGCTTCTAGCCCTGCAAACATCACACGAAATTTTTCAGCCATGTTGTGATTATCCAATTCCTTAAATCAATGACTTGAGTATATACCCAAATAGATTAGTGGATAAACAAAAGCCCGTATAAAACGGGCTTTTTCTTTATAAATGAGTCATCGTCTAGTTAGTACTTAGCTGCTTTGCCTTCAGCTGGTAGTGATTTAAGGATAAACTCACGTAAATCATTATTTGATGATTCAAGATCAGCATGACGTAAATACATCATGTGGCCACTGCGGTAGCCTTTAAAGCTTAGGCGGTCTTTCATTTTGCCGCTTGGGTCTAATTGCCACATTGTGTATTTAGCATCAAAGTAATTGGTTGCACCATCGTAGTAACCTGATTGGATCATCACGTTTAAGTATGGATTTTGCGCCATCGCTAAACGTAAATTTTCACCTGTGTTATTACCAGTACGATCCCAAGGGTGAACATTACCAAATAGGTTGTATTTGATATCTGTTTTGTAGTTAAGCTCTTCACGTAGGTAATAGTTAATTGCTGGCGTAAATGAGTGTAACCATGAGGTAAGCTCTGCCCAGTAATCAGGTGACTCACCTGCATCACGTTTATCAATACCTAAATAACGAGAATCTAAGCGACCCACTGTTTGACCGCGCTCGCGTAATAGTTCTTTCCAGAAGAAATTAGTAGGAATATCAAGGTTGTTTTGTTCAACAAACTTTTCAGATAAGCCTGCGTATTTTGCTGCTTGCTTGATGATTGCGCGTTTTTCATCGGCAGCTAAGAAGCCACCTTTAGCTATCGCTGGTAAGAACTTATTAACGGTAAACTCTTCAACTTCAGGCAGTAACTCATCTAAGTCTTTTGCTTGTAAGTCCGCACTGAGGGCTTTGTGGTACCAAGCCGTTGCGGCAAAGTAAGGTAGGCGATTTGCTGCTTCTACCGGGCCTTCGCGTTTAATACCAATTTCAGTTGGTGATACTAAAATAACACCGTTGATATACATCCACTGGCGGTTTTGTAATTCGTGAGCAAGGCCTGAAACGCGAGTTGTACCATAGCTTTCACCAATTAAGAACTTAGGTGAGCGCCAGCGCTCGTTGCGCGATACAAAGGTATTTAACCACTCAGCCAAATATTTGATGTCGGCGTTTACACCAAAAAACATTTTTTGTTGGTCAGCTTTACTTGGTAACTCTCCTTTATCGTTTTCAAGAACGCGAGAGTAACCCGTGTTTACGGGGTTGATATAAACAATATCAGCCACGTCTAAAATTGAGTAAGGATTATCTTTTACGCCATAAGGTTGAACTGGGTAGCCTTCGTCATCAATTTTTAATACACGTGGTCCAGTATAAGCAAGGTGCATCCACACTGACGCAGAGCCAGGGCCGCCATTAAATGAAAAAACCAGTGGACGTTTTGTTCTGTCGTCTACTTTATCGCGGGTATAATAAGTATATTGCAGCGTTGCAACCGCATTACCTTGCTCATCCCAAACTGGTTGGGTGCCTGTTGTTGCAGTATAAGAGAAGCGCTCACCGTTAATACGTGCTTTATGTTCTGTAACAACACTGCTGTCAACGTCTATGCGTCGTTCATTATCAGCAAAGCTGGGGGTGCTGAAGGTCAGTGTTAGGGCTGTTACTGACAAGCCAATAAAACTAACTAGTTTCATGTTGATTCCTTATTATTCGAGTTGCTGCTATTAAAGAGAAAAGCTCGCTTGAAGACAAACTATTGAGACTAGTGACCAATAATAGCTGTTAAATAGGAAGATTCTCTAAACTGCGTGGTTAATTACTAAAAAGTACTTTTTAATAAAGATATTTTGCTTAATCATTTAGCTAGATTAAAAAATAACGTATATTTGGCATGTTGGTAATTTGTGTACATCTGCATAGAAAAGAGAAGTTGCAATGCAAAGAGTGTTAGTTGTTGAAGACAGTAAAGTAGTACAGCAAGTGTTACGCCACTTATCTGCCCACTATTTAGATGTGGATGTCGACTTTGCTTGGTCTTTGCAAGAGGGCATAGATTTAATCGCTGAGCATGACTACACCCTCGCTTTAGTCGACTTAACACTGCCCGATGCGATGAACGGTGAAGTGGCTAAATACACCTTATCAAAGAATATTCCTACCGTTGTGTTAACGTCTAAAATTGATGAATACATTCGTCAACAAATGCTAGAACTTGGTGTGGTTGATTATGTTGTTAAAGATAATCGTGACTCATACCACTATGCTATTAAGCTTGTTGCACAACTACTTAGAAACCATGGTTCAAAGGCACTTGTTGCCGATGATTCGGTATTAAGTCGCACCTTGATGAAGCAAATGTTAGAAAAGCAGCTTTTTAATGTAAGTGATGCCCACGATGGTGAGCAAGCATTGCAAATGCTCAAAGATGACCCTGAAATTAAGCTTCTACTCACTGACTATGCAATGCCAACGATGGATGGCTTTGAGCTTGTTAAAGCGGTGCGTAATTTTCGAGGCCGTGATGACTTAGCTATTATAGGTTTATCAGGTGCAGGTAAGCACGGTTTGTCGGCACGTTTTATCAAGTACGGCGCAAATGACTTTTTGACTAAGCCATTTATGAATGAAGAGTTTCATTGCCGTGTAATGCAGACGATGGAACAGCTTGCCCTAATCGCAGACATTAAAGAAAGCGCATACCGGGATCACTTAACTGGGCTTCATAATCGCCGTTATTTTTATCAATACGCTGAGAAAATCCTAAAGAAAACTGAACAAAAGAATGTACTGGCATTACTCGATATTGATTTTTTCAAAACGATTAATGATCAGTTTGGTCACGAAGCGGGTGATCATGCATTAAAGCAAGTAACCACCTTTTTAAAAACCAAGTTCGACGACTTCACAATTGCTCGCATTGGTGGGGAAGAATTTGCAGTTGTGTTAGACAACATGGACCTTGAAAAAGCAGAAGCAAGGTTAAATAGTTTCAGGGAACAACTTGCGGAGCACCAGTTTTCAATTAATGGCGAACCTTATTCACTCACCATGAGTATTGGCATGACCGCATTTCAACATGTCTCACTCACAGCCGCAATGCGCTTAGCTGATAAAGCTTTATATCAAGCTAAACAGCAACAACGTAACTGCGTGGTCCGTTTATAGTATCAATACGCAATAATACTTAATTATTTAAGGGATTAAAGCTGTTGCTAGCCGATTGAAAAATAATTGCTTTACTACTTCATGGATGCAAAGCAATTACCAAGTATAACTAAGTAACGAGATTTTTGCTTTGCTATAATCAAGGTTTAATTGCTTGAATTGCACCAGTGCTGGTTAATTGTTAAAAAAATGCACCCTTGTGGTGCATTTTTTTTGTTTGTAAGTGACTAATTGTATTTAACCAGTTGAAAATAAATAATAAAAAATAGTGGCACAAAGGTTGGATTGTTAAAGCCAACAGGATAACAATAAGCGTCCGAAGGGGGCCACTATGAAAATGATTAGTGCAATAATAAAGCCATTCAAACTTGATGATGTGCGTGAAGCACTGGCTGATTTAGGCATTGAGGGGATGACAGTTGTCGACGTTAAAGGCTTTGGCCGCCAACGTGGTCATACTGAGCTATACCGTGGAGCTGAATACCAAGTCGATTTTATTCCAAAAATCAAACTTGAAATTGCAACTCGTAGCGAAAATTGTCAACGCGTTGTTGAAACCATCACGAAAATTGCTTCAACAGGCAAAATTGGTGACGGCAAAATTTTTGTTTACGACCTAGACCAAATCGTCCGTATTCGTACCGGCGAACTTGATGAAGAAGCAATTTAAGGGGGATTTATGGAAAACACGATTGTAGAGTTGAAGTTCTCACTCGACACTTTTTACTTTTTGATGTCGGGTGTTTTAGTCATGTGGATGGCTGCCGGTTTTGCGATGCTTGAGGCGGGTTTAGTTCGTGCAAAAAATACAACAGAAATACTCACTAAAAACGTAGCACTTTTCTCGATCGCCTGCACCATGTTCTTACTTGTGGGTTATAACATCATGTATGTTAATAACACAGAAGGCGGTTTTGTTCCTTCTTTTGGTGCGTTAATTGGTACGCAAGCAGCTGATGCAAATCACTCATTAGAGTCTGATTTCTTCTTCCAAGTTGTATTTGTAGCTACGGCTATGTCTATTGTATCTGGTGCTGTTGCTGAGCGTATGAAGTTATGGGCATTTTTGATCTTTACTGTTGTTATGACAGGTTTTATTTACCCGATTGAAGGCTATTGGACTTGGGGCGCAGGCTTTTTATCTGAAATGGGCTTTGTTGACTTTGCAGGTTCTGCAATTGTTCACGGGGCAGGTGCTGCGGCAGCGCTAGCAGGTGTACTTTTCCTTGGTGCTCGTAAAGGTAAATACGGTAAAAACGGTGAAATTTATCCAATTCCTGGTTCTAACTTACCACTTGCTACACTAGGCACATTAATCCTTTGGATGGGGTGGTTTGGCTTTAACGGTGGTTCACAGCTGCTTGTTTCTGACGCTGAAAATGCAACAGCAGTGGGTAAAATCTTCTTAAACACTAACGCAGCAGCGGCATGTGGTGCTATTGCAGCACTGTTCGTATGTAAAGTGCTTTGGGGGAAAGCTGATTTAACTATGGTACTAAACGGTGCGTTAGCAGGCCTTGTCACTATTACGGCTGAGCCAGCATCACCCACACCATTACTTGCTTGTCTTTTAGGTCTACTCGGCGGTTCACTGGTTGTATTTAGTATTGTTGCACTTGATAAAGCAAAAATCGATGACCCTGTCGGTGCGATTTCTGTACACGGTGTATGTGGTGCATTAGGCATTATGCTAGTACCACTTTCAAACTCAGATGCAACCTTCGTTAATCAATTAATTGGCTTAGTGTGTATCTTAGGATTTGTGTTTATCGCGTCATCAATTGTATGGGCAATTCTGAAAAATACCATGGGTATCCGTGTTACCGAAGAAGAAGAATTAAACGGTATGGATCAACATGACTGTGGTATTGATGCTTACCCTGAGTTTGTATCAGTTCGCAGTAACTAATTTTAGTGCGTGCTTCAGCACGCACATACAATAATCATTGTGTGTTCAAATCAAAGCTCTACTCAGGTAGGGCTTTTTTGCATTCAAAATAAGTGTTTTCTTATAGGCGATTTCAACAATATTGACTATGCTCAAATAACTTAATCAACAAGAGAATACTATGGATAACAAACTGTTATTAATTATTTTGTCATTGTTTTTACCACCTGTGGCTGTGTTTTTAAAAGCCGGTGTTGGTAAAGATTTAGTTATTAATATTATTTTATGCTTTATATTTTTTATACCTGCGATTATTCACTCGCTTTGGTTATGTACCCGCTAATCGAGTTTAAGTGACTGTTAATTTTACAGGTGATAGAATTGCGACTGATTACACCTGTAAAATTAACTGACCAATAGCGAACTCAATGGCTGATAAAAAAACTCCTGCTAAAAAAACGCCAGCAAAGAAAACGGCGTCCACGAAACGAACCACTAAAAAACGCAAAACCTCTTCGAATACGACAGTAAAGTCGCGTATTTTTCGTAAAACGTGGTCAATTTTTTGGAAGTTATCCTTAGCTGTTGTGATTGCAATGGTGCTGTATCTTATTTATTTAGATGCAAAAATAACGCGTCAATTTGAAGGCAATAAGTGGCAGTTACCTGCGCAGGTATACGCGCGAGCAATGAGCTTTTACCCTGGGCAGTTTTTATCACAGCAAGAAGTTCTTTGGGAGCTTAACAGATTAAACTACTCTTCAGTGAATAAGCTTAGTCGTACAGGGCAGTATGTTAAGTCATCTAACAGTATTAAAGTGTATCGCCGCGAATTTGAATTTTACGATGGGCTCGAAGATGCTCGTGTTATTGAGCTTCGTTTTTCAGGGAAAAAATTAGCAACTATTAAGGATAAATTCGGTCGACGCTTAAATTCTGCGCGTTTGGAGCCTGTGCAAATTGCGCGAATTGGTAATGATTCGAATCAAGATCGTGAGTTTGTGCCGCTTGATAAGTTTCCTGCAATGCTGAAAGACACCTTGCTGGTGGTTGAAGACAGAGATTTTTATCAGCACCACGGTGTGTCGGTATGGTCTATTATGCGTGCCCTATACAGCAATATTAAAGCGGGAAGAACAGTGCAGGGTGGAAGTACCTTAACACAACAGCTCGCTAAAAATATTTATTTAACACGTGAACGCTCTCTTGTACGTAAGTTTAATGAAGCACTTATCGCATTGATATTAGACTACCGCTATAGCAAAGATGAAATTTTAGAAGCCTACTTAAATGAAGTATACCTAGGGCAATCATACAATCAGGGTGTTCACGGTATGGGACTTGCCGCTGAATTCTACTTTTCTAAACCTGTGGACGAGCTAGAGTATGACCAAATTGCGTTACTGGTTGCTATGGTTAAAGGCCCATCGTACTACAACCCACGCCGTTACAGTGAACGTGCGATGGAGCGTCGCGATTTAGTACTGCGCTTAATGGTCGAAAATAACTTAATAAATACACGTGAGTATCGCGCATCGTTAAAGCGTCCAATTGATATTTCACCTATGAAAGATAGCCTACAGAAGTCGTATCCTGGTTATTTAGAGTTAGTTAATCGCGAATTAAAGCGTTTGTTACCTGACCAGCAAGTATTGGATGCTGGTGTGCGTGTCTTTACTTATTTCGACTTACAAAAACAAACTGCAATGGAAAAATCGGTTGAGGCAAGCTTACCTTACCTTGAAAGACGTCCTAAAACCGAAGAATTAGAAGCCGCTATGATCTCGGTTAACGTTGAAAAAGGTGGCGTCTCAGCCTTAGTTGCCGGTCGTGATGTTCGCTATTTTGGTTTTAATCGAGTATTAGATACCAAGCGTAATATAGGCTCATTAGTAAAACCTGCTGTTTATTTGAGTGCCTTTGAAAGCGGCAAGTTTAACCTTGCATCTTTGGTTGATGACTCTCCTCTAAGAGTAACGAATGAGCAAGGAAAAATATGGCAGCCAGAGAATTTTGATAGGCAATTTAGAGGCATGATGCCGCTTTATAAAGCATTTAGTAATAGTATCAATATACCTGCGGTAAATACTGGGTTAGATGTAGGGGTCGACACTGTCGCAACGACCTTGAAGCGATTAGGAGTTGAAGGAAGCATCGATGAATACCCATCACTGCTACTTGGTGCATTGGAGTTGTCTAGCTTTGAGGTCGCTCAACTTTATACAACACTTGCTGCTGACGGACAGTATCGTGAACTAACATCAATTTCTGCACTGACTGATTCAGTAGGTAAAGTACTTTATAAGCATAATGTTGAGTCACAAAAGCGATTCGATGAAGCATCAGTTTATATGACTAAATATGCGATGAAGCGAGTAACTAAAGATGGCACAGCAAAACGTTTAAATGCCCACTTTCCATCGATTCAGTTAGCGGGTAAAACGGGCACAAGTAATGACTTACGAGATAGCTGGTTTGCAGGTTTTGACCAAAATACAGTTACCGTTGCTTGGATTGGTCGAGACGATAATAAAAATACCGGCCTAACGGGGAGTGTTGGTGCGTTAGAAACCTATATTCGTTATCTAAAACCACTTAACCCTGAAGCCATTGCAGATACTCGCCCAGCTTCTATTCGCTGGGCGTTCATAAATGAAGAAACAGGTCTGCAAGCACCACCTGGCTGCGGCAAAGTGGTGCAACTGCCTATTCGAGCTAGTGAGTTTGAGCCTCGTCCGAGTTGTCGACGCTAAATGCTTTCATTGCATCGTTAAGTTGCTCAGCAAGCGCGGTTAAATCGTGTGCGCTTGCTGAGGCATTTTTTGATGATTTAAGCGTCTCTTCGGCTAAACAGCTTACCCGCTTGGCATCATTTAAAGCATCTTGTGTTGCACTCGTTTGCTCAGCAACTAACTGCGCGATTTGTTCACCATGTTGACTGATTTCATCCATCGTATTTACGGCTTCAACTAAACTTGCTTTTGTTTGGTTAGCGGATGCTGCCCCTTGCTCCATTTTTTCGACACTTTGCTGCATTTTCTGCTGTGTTAACTGCAATGCATTTTGTAATGAAGCGATAATATCGTGTATTTCCTTTGTTTGTAGCTGAGTTCGCCCTGCCAATGTTCTAACCTCATCAGCGACAACAGCAAACCCTCGTCCTTGCTCGCCGGCTCTTGCAGCTTCGATTGCAGCATTTAAGGCTAAAAGATTTGTTTGTTCAGCTATGTCGCTAATTCCTTTGCTTACTTGGCTAATATTTGAGGTGTCTTGCGCTAATGAATCCAGCGCTTTTAACCCTTGGTTAAACTCTTGTTGTAGCTGTGCGATATGTTGCGCTAACTCCTCACTATTTTTTGCGCTGTTTTGGACCTGTTTGGCGGCACTATTAGCGAGAAAAACAGCATGCGAGGCTGTTTTTTCAACATGCTCTGCCGATTGGCTCATGTTATCTAGCGAGTCATTAATAGCGCTAATGCTTTGTTGCTGCTCAGTAACATCATTGGTTGTTTTATTGCGGCTTTCAAATACGTGCTGAGTGGTACTTCTTACTGAGTGAGTGGTTTTTTGAGCATTTTTGATAAGCGCCGTAAACGATTTTAGTAAATCATTGAATAGTAAGCTTATTGAGTTGAGCTCGTCTTTGCCTTTTAAATCTAATCGCACGCCTAAATTACCTGTTGCAGCCTCTGTTGCTGCGTTAGAAAACTGCTTTAAAGTATCAACTAATGAGCGGTAAAACCCCATCATCAAATAACTTGCTATAAATAGGCTGATTAAAGCGGCAATGATAACCACAACACGGGTCATACGTTGCTGTTTTAATTGCGTTAAGATCATCAATGATAAAGCTGGCTCACTGTTGCTAATAAAGTGATTAATCTTACTGTTAATATTTACTTTTAAATTTGCAAGCTGCTGCTGTGTAAGCGCAATTTCATCTGGCTCGAGTAGATCTTGGTTTAATGCTAGAAAAAGCGCATTAATACTGCTTGAAAGTTGCGTTGCGGGTTCTGTTAGGGTGTTTTTAAGTTTCTCGTTTGCAGTTAAAGATGTATTCAAACTCATTAAAAACTGTGACTCTAACTGCGGCAGAGCTTTAACTTGGTTTGATAAAGTAATAAATGTACTCGGTGAAAACTGCCCGCTAGATAAAACGGTTTCTGCACTTTGTATGGTTTTATTTAAATGTGTGATAAGAGGCGGTAGAGCGGTCACTAATGTACGATTTAAGTAACTACTACTGAGCTCGTTTACAATAGCAAGCTGTGACTCAATCGAGACTATCTCTAAAATGTTGTCGTCATCAGTGGCTGTATTCGCAAAACCCGCTTGTTGGGCAATACTGATATTATCAGCTTGATTTGCAGTGAGTAAATTAGCGAGTAATTGAGGATATATTTGGACCCCTTGATTTTGTTTTTGTGATATTTCAATTCCTTTACTTAGAACGCTTAGTAAAAAAAATAAACTTAAACAAAGAGGAAAAATTAAAATGCCAAACATTAGCGACATTTTTGCTTTGTAACTTAATTGTCTCATTAAGAAAACAGCAGGTTTAATTAGATTATTCACAGATACACCCAGTTAGAAATTATATTAGGAGTAGACCTGTGGTTACGTTGTTTTTATTCATAAAAAAAGCCCTTACGGGCTTTTTTTTCTAATTATATTTTATAGCTTCGCAAAGGCGCGTTCTGCCGCTGCTATGGTGTCGCTAATTTCTTGCTCTGAATGCTCTGCACATACAAAGCCTGCTTCGAATGCTGAAGGAGCAAGGTAAACACCTTCTTCAAGCATTAAGTGGAAGAACTTTTTGAAGCGCTCTAAATCACACTCAGTGGCTTGTTGGTAGCTAGTTACTTTTTCTTTGTCAGTAAAGAAGAAGCCGTACATACCACCTGCGTAGTTTGTTGTAAGTGCAATGCCAGCTTTTTTCGCAGCGGCTTCAAAGCCTTCACAAATTGCTTTGCTCTTTGCTTCTAATTGATCGTGTAAGCCTTCAGCACTTAAAAGCTCTAAAGATTTTAAGCCTGCAGCCATGGCAATAGGGTTACCTGATAATGTGCCCGCTTGGTAAACCGGCCCGACTGGTGCGATGTAATCCATGATTTCTTTTTTACCACCAAACGCACCCACAGGCATACCGCCACCGATTACTTTACCCAAACACGTTAGGTCTGGTTTGATGTTGTAGTACGCTTGCGCGCCGCCTAAAGCAACACGGAAACCTGTCATTACTTCATCAAAAATAAGCACTGATTTGTATTCATCACACACCTCACGCAAACCTTCTAAGAAGCCAGGTACAGGAGGAATACAGTTCATGTTGCCAGCAACTGGCTCAACGATGATACAAGCGATTTCGTCAGCGTATTTGGCAAAAATGGCTTTTACTTCATCAAGGTTGTTAAATGACACAGTTAATGTGTGTTTAGCAAAATCTTCAGGAATACCTGGTGAGTTCGGTACGCCCATAGTCAGCGCACCTGAGCCTGCTTTAACTAGGAGTGAATCTGCATGGCCGTGGTAACAGCCTTCAAATTTTAAGATTTTGTCACGGCCAGTGAAGCCACGCGCTAAGCGAATTGCACTCATTGTCGCTTCAGTACCTGAGCTTACCATACGTACTTTTTCGATTGATGGTACCAGTTCTTTTACTTTTTCGGCCATGAGGATTTCAGTTTCAGTTGGCGCACCATAGCTTAGGCCATTTTCAACGGCTTCTAAGACTGCTTGTTTAATAGCAGGGTGGTTATGCCCCATGATCATGGGTCCCCATGAACCAACGTAATCAATGTAGCGGTTGCCATCAGCATCAAAGGTAAAAGGACCTTCTGCTTTAGTGATGAATAAAGGAGTACCGCCAACGCCATTGAAGGCACGGACTGGTGAGTTAACACCGCCTGGGATTGATTCTTGCGCGCGATTAAAAAGGTCTTGGCTAATTGTCATGAATAGTCCTATTGGGTTGTCACGTTAAATGAGTTGGTTTGCAAGGGCTCAAAGAGCCCAAAATGAAGCGTATTAGCTATTACGCTTACGGCTAAACCAAGGCACGTCGACTTCATATTGCTCAACTTTGTCGGCAACATCTAAGGTTAGAGCAAACAACGCCATGCGAATTAACACACCGTTTTGTACTTGGCGGAAAATGGCTAGGTTGTCGTTGCTATTTAAATCGTTATCTAGCTCGTTTGCTTCTAAACGGCTGTCACGAGGCAGTGGGTGCATCAGTACTGAGTTAGGCTTACAGTGTTCGTTGTAAATTGCTTGGCTGATACGAAAACCACCACGGTATTTGTTCGCTTCTTCTTGTGAAGGGAAGCGCTCTTCTTGGATACGGGTTTGATACACAATATCGGCCGCCAAGTTGCCTTCCATTTTATCCACTACTTGGATTTTATGGCCTGCGTTATCAACAGCATCTAAAATGTAGTCCGGCATCTGTAAACCATCTGGTGCCACCATAGAGAACTTAACGTCTTTATAATGACACAGTAATTTAGATAAAGAGTGCACAGTACGGCCATATTTTAAATCGCCCACTAGGGCAATATGCATACCGTCGATACCTTGGTTGAAGCGAGAAAGTTCACGTTCAATGGTTAGTAAGTCAAGTAAGGCTTGGGTTGGGTGTTCATTTGCGCCGTCACCACCATTGATGACAGGTACATCACAACCGGTTGCAAACTCTGCAACTGATCCTGAATCAGGATGACGCATTGCAACGGCATCAGCATACGCTGAGATAACGCGTGCGGTGTCATAAAGAGATTCGCCTTTGGCTAAAGCTGAGCTTTGCATGCCTGTTGTTTCGCGAACTAAACCACCCAGTAAGTTAAATGCTGTACCAAAGCTTACGCGAGTACGTGTACTTGGTTCAAAGAATAAGTTTGCTAAAATTGCGCCTTCTAATACATTGGTGCGCTTTTGCTTTTTAGCATAAGGCTCCATTTTTTTAGCAACTGCAAAAATACGTTCAATACAATCGCGGTCAAGTTGATTAACCGACAGAATATTTTCACCTTGGAAACTTAACATGGGGTTGTTCCTAATTACATTTATTAAGGCGCCGGCTCTCTGTATAGGAGGCCGCATAAATTTGCGCCGTACTATAGCAAATTTTTAGCGTACACAGCAGCAAATTATAAGCTAGGTTTGATAATAGCGAGTGCAACTATTGCTAATAGAATAAGTACTGGGACTTCATTAAAAATACGATAAAAACGATCACTGCGAGTATTACGATCATGTTTAAAGTCAGCCAGTAATTTGAAACAGTAGCCATGATAGATATAAAGAATAATCACTAACACGAGTTTGTAGTGCAGCCACATGCTGTATCTAAACCAATCTCGACCATATTCAAAAATGGTCAGTACGCCAAACACGAGTGTTAAAACGGCAAACGGTGTCACAAAAAACAGTAAACGGCGTTCCATTACTTTTAGCATCGAGTTGCAGGCTTTTTCTTCACTCATTGCGTGGTATACAAACAAGCGAGGGAGATAAAAAATCCCCGCAAACCAAGCAATCATAAAAAATACATGAAAGGTTTTGTAAACTAATAGCGCGCTCATTGTTGTGTCCATTTTTAGTTGTTATAGCAAGCTGTTACGTATGGTAAGGATATGCCTGATTTGATCCCAACGCAAAAGCCCCATAATTTGCTGGTTATCCAGTAGGTTATAAATATATACAGCACCACTTCGTTTATCTTTTAATAGATCAAATGCATCGGCAAGTGTTGCTTGGCTACTTAAACCATTCAAACTGACATACTTTATATTACTACTTTGGTCAGACATTAGGCTTAAGTCATACTCTGCAAGGCGATAGCCATTTTCATCATCATGAACAATCAATGGCGTTTGACTATCTAAAGCGTCTAATGACTCTTTTATTTGTTCTTTATCGTCGCTGTATAGCAGTTTAAATTGTTCATCCATTTCTTCCATCACTCCAACCTTCTGTAATGCTTCGGTTGCAGGGGATATTTGATATTCAAGCCCTTGAAAGTCTAGTTGCTGCATAAAGATAGAACGATTGCCAAAAAATTGCAGAGCAGTAACATACGCAGAAGAAATAACTAACATGGCAGGAACAATAATTTCAGGACTGGATGTTAGCTCCATTACCGTTGTTAGTGCTGCAAGAGGGGCGTGCAGGGTGGCCGCTAATAAGCCTGCCATGCCAAGCATGCTATAGGTGCCCGCAATATCTGTTCCTGGGCTAATAAATTGAGCAAAAAATGCCATTAAGGTACCCATTAATACGCCCAAACCAATCACGGGGCCAATAATACCGCCGGGGATCCCTAGACCAATAGCAAAGAGTGTGGCAAGTAATTTAGCGATTAAAATCGTTGTTAAAAATTGCACATCATCAGGGGATTCAATGGCAATGGTGATGGCACTCATACCAGAGCCCATTGCATGAGGCACCATATAGGCAATTAGCCCTGCAATTAAGCCTGCGAGTAATAAGCGAGGAAACATACTTAGCGGTTTAAAGGTACGAATAATCAACATTAAATTTTGATTAAATGCATAAGCGACTGCGCCTAGCGCCATGCCAAAAATAATTAAAAAAGGATAGTGCCAGCCACTTAGAGGGTTCATAGTGATAAGTGCAAGTTCAGATGCGTCACCAAAGACAAATTGAGTGGCTAAGGCGCCTGTAACCGCTGCGAGCATAATAGGCACAAAAATATGTACTTTGTATTCTCTCAGTACTACTTCCATTACAAAAATAACGGCAGCAAGCGGGGTATTAAACGAGGCGGCAATGCCTGCAGCCACACCACAACCGCTGAGTGTGCGCATGGCATTATGGGGTAAATGTAGTTTATCTGCTAACAAGCTTGCACCGGTTGCGCCCATATGCACAGAAGGACCTTCTCGGCCAACAGAAAAACCACTGATTAAAGCGAGCGCACCACCAACAAATTGATTGACCGTGTTATACAGTGGCATATGACCATAATGCTTTTTTATCCGATGGATAACGAAAGGAATACCTAAACGGTAATGCTTAAAACCTGTTAGTGCTGCAAATAAAGCGATGACTAAGGCAGCACCAATCGGGAGAAGTACACGCTCTAGCGTGTCTAAGGTAGAGAAGTCATCGGGCTTTTCCAAAAAAAGACTTTGAAAAAACATAATTGTGAGGCGGAATAATATAATCAGTACTGCCGCAATTAATCCTGCGCAAACTCCTAGTAAGCACAATTGCACAGATGTTTTAGGCTTTGCTAGACGACGCCTCAGCGTTTCAAGCCACATGCATTTTTCCTCACAGCACTTTAGAGACGCAAGTTTAGCAAATCAAATTCACTAAGTCCTTGTGATTTTGCAAAATTATCTGCTTTAAACAAGTGCACAGAGTCACTGGGTTTTTATTCTTGTTGTTTTAAGCGAGCAATCTCGTTTTTGCTTATACATTTGCTCGTCGGCTTTTTTAAGAAGTTCGTCGAGAGACTTAGCATTATCAGGATAGACTGCATAACCCACACTTGCACTTATGTTTAACATACCCACTTCACTGATTATCGGCGCTTCTATCGCATTAATTAACCGCGTTAGAGCACGCTTTATATGTTCTTTATTTTCAACATCCGTTATCACAACAACAAATTCATCACCACCGATACGCGCCGTACAATCTGTTTTTCGTGCGGTTTCTTGCAATCGTTTTGCGATTTCTACAAGCACAAAGTCACCCATCAAATGGCCATAGGTATCGTTAATGGGTTTAAATTTATCAAGGTCAAAGTATAAGCAAGCTACTTTTGTTCCTGTTCGCTCTACACGAGCAAACTCATGCTTAAGGAATTTACTTAGTGCACTGCGGTTAGCTAAACCTGTGAGGTGATCTGTTTGGGCAAGCTGTCTGATCTTTTGCTCTGCTAAAACCCGTTTGGTGATATCAAAATTAACACCAATCATCCTATTTCCGTAGATTCTACCATCGGCATTTATGAAGCGTACTTGCCCGCTGGGGAGAACAATTTGAAATTCGGCATGAAAATCCTCGTTATTGAGAACTGCTAGTTTGAGTTTGTTTGTCACGGCTTCGTATTCATCAGGATGAAGCGTATTAGCCCATGCGGCATAATTACCATTAAACTGAGATTTGGGGATCTCAAATAAGGTATGCATCCAATCATCCCAAATAAGTTCGTTGCTTTCAAAGTTCCACTCCCAAATTCCTATTTGGGCTGCATCGGCGGCCATTGACATTCTTTGATGTAAATTATCAAGCTCTGTTTTGGCTTGCTTAAGCTCTGTTATATCCTCTGAAACATCGAGCAGGTACTGTGCTTTACCATGGCTATCTTTAATAGGGAGTTTACGGGTACGAAGGTAGTGAGTTCGGCCGTCAATTGTAATAGGCTTTTCATCCAGTGTCAGAATATCGTTACTTGCAAGCACATCACGGTCTGTTTGCGCATAACCAAGCGCATCTTCATCATTAAAAATGTCAAAGTCGTTAAGGCCGATCAGTTGTTCTTTAGTTTTCCCTAATAGTTGCTCGCCGGCCTTATTTACGTGGCTAAATGTTAAGTGCTCAGCTTCTTTTACAAACAACATAATAGGTAGGTTATCGAATATGGTTTGAGTAAATGCTTCTTGATTGTGGATATCACTCAAATCTTTAATCGTGGCAACGTATGGGCCTATCTCCTTGTTACCTATAGAGCTGATTGTCATGGTAATTGGAAATGAGTTTTGGTTCGCTCTATGAGCATTTAATAACCTGCTCTTACAAAAGCAACTTGATTGCTGGGATGTCGTTGATGAGGTATTTAAGATTAGCTCAAGTTCGGTTGATTTATCAGGGATGAGCGTATAAATATGCTTACCGATTAATTCATTAGGCTTATAGCCAAAAACAGGCAAAACAGCAGGGTTAGCAAACTCGATGATACCCGTGTTATCAAAGCTAATAACGACATCTTGCACAGTATTCAGTACGGCTTTTAGTTTAGCGGAAAGTAAGCTTCTTGCTCTAAGCTCTACTACACTCAGTACTAAAAGACTTAACGCCAGTAGTACAGAAATGACAAGCTGAGCCAGCGTTGAGCTATCGTGACTCGTAGTATAAACGGTTTGCTCGGTTGCATAGACCGACATAGCAATCATACCGATGTAATGCATACCTGAAATAGCACTACCCATCACAATAGCCACTAACATATTCATGCGTACTTGATGTATTTTTTGGGCTTGTCGGAGGTCATTTATTTTTAGGGCAATGCCAGAAAGAATGATTGCCACAAAAATTGATAATGAAAACAGCTTTGGCTCATAAGCCATATGAGCGGGCATCATCATTGCCATCATACCGACAAAGTGCATACTGCCAATTCCTGCTCCCATTAGAACGCTTCGAAAAATAAGCCCTTTTATATGGCTGAGTGAAGTTGAAAGTACAATATAACTGGCAAACACACTTGGCAGTACAGATACTAAGGTTATTGTGGTGTTGTACTCTACATTTATCGGTAATGTATAAGCAAGCATACCGATAAAGTGCATACCCCAAATACCGATACCCAAAAAGCAGGCTGCCATTACAGTCCATACCAAGCTTTCATTTTTAAGGTGAGAACTTTTGATTCGTGCCGATAGTAAAAAAGAAATATAAGAGGCGAATACGGCGGTAAGTACTGAGGCTATGACAAGCAAAGTATCATATTGTGCGGGGATTATTTGCGCACTATTTAAGTCAGAGCTAATAAAATGAAGCCTCAAATGGTCAAACACTGTGATACTCTCTCACCGCTTACTTTAATTAATTAAAAAGTTGTATAAATTAAACTTAGTTCAATGCAAATGACTTGGCTAATACGTACTTGCAAATACTTATGAGTCTATGTCGATACTTGATTAAAATACTCGGGTATTAGATAATTACAGCATTATAGATTTTGAGGGGTTTGGTATGTCTGAAGAGTTGCCAATTAAGTTCAGTGATGCAGCTGCTGTTCGCGTTAAACAGTTAATTGAAGAAGAAGAGAATCCAGATCTAAAACTACGTGTTTATGTGACAGGTGGTGGATGTTCGGGTTTTCAATATGGTTTTACCTTTGATGAAAAGGCCAACCCTGGCGATTTAGAAATTGTAAAAAATGGCGTTACCTTAGTGATTGACCCTATGAGTATTCAATACCTCGTTGATGGAACGGTCGATTACACCGAAGGACTCGAAGGGGCACGCTTTTTTGTAAACAACCCCAACGCTACCACAACCTGTGGTTGCGGAGCTAGCTTCAGCGTTTAACGGATTTTATGAAAAGCCATGTGATATGGCTTTTTTATTGCTTTAATTTCTACATCATCCTGCCTTTATTCTTAGTGCTGATCTTAGCAATGGCTTTTCGCTTAGAAAAAATTTTGAAAATGAAAACAGCGTTAATAGAAACGCTTGCCTTTCGTATATGATTATACCGCGAAGCTGAGCTTCGTTAATAAGTACCATTCACCAAGTAGTTATTATAAATGTTAGCGCTACTAGCTTTGGGTAACCTGAATCATTAACAGGAAAAACCCTAATACCAGTGCTGAGGCGATTAAAATATAGATAAATCCTCGTTTGCCTTGCTTAATAGGTATACGATTTTGCTTTAGAAATAGGTACCAGATGACACACAGTACAATTGGCAACAAAAATAATATTCGAAACATTTTCTAGCCTTTTTCAGTATTTACGTACACTTTAAGCATAAGTATGCAATTTTAAAAGCTATATTTATAGTTAACACGGTTCCAATTGATCGATTTTTTGGTACAGTTAAGCAACTAATAATAGAGCATCTGCTTTAATTTTAGCTTTAAAACTAGACTTGCTAAGCAAAGCAGTCTATACCTGAAACGTGGACATTTGTATAATTATTAATTCACAGAAAAAATTATTAGTATATAATGTATCCAAGAGTGAGACGGGCAAAATTTCACTCTTAATTAATTAACTTAAATCATCTAGTAGGAGATGTATTTTTATGATGGGTAAAACAGTTTCTTCTGAAGAAAACTCAAAACTAACGAAATGGCTTAAAACAAAACGCCATGAGAAAGGCCATACAATGCGCAGCCTTGCTCAAGTTTTAGGAACGCCACATTCATTCATTGGTAAAATTGAAAACCAAGAACGTCGTTTAGACGTTATTGAATTTATGCGTTACTGTGATGCTTTGGAAGTAGACCCATACGAAGGTCTTAATCTATTAAAAGACGCTTAATTTGCTGTTACTAATACATTTTTAGTAATACAATTAGTGCATGGATGCACTAAACAGTCATCCTCACTTTTCTGTCTATTTCAATTACACCTTTATATTTTTTGTTAATTATCTCGGTGATAATTGTTCTCTAACGCATAAAGTTTGTGGCGGATTAAGAATAAAAATACCAGCGAAGGGATAACCATGAGTGCTGTTAGTACAAAAAACAGTGCCCAGTTACCTAAAAGCCAATCATCTATCACAACACCACTGTAACTGGACAAGAGTGTTCTGCCTAAGTTTCCAAGTGACGCTAAAAGTGCATAATGAGTTGCGCTAAAGGCGCGATCACATAGCATAGAAATAAAGGCGACCATTGCCACCAGTGACCAAGCCTGTGTAAAGCCGTCAATGATAATTGCAAAAGCATAGAGGCTTAATTTAGGGCCTGCAATCGCAATCCAAGCAAATGCAAGGTTAGATGCTGCCATAGCAATGCCGCTAATGAATAAGCCTTTTACGATACCGTAGCGTTGATTGAATAGGCTCCCGACGAAAGTAAAAGCGATGGTAAGAATCGCAGTGCCTACTTTTGAGAAGGTGGCAATATCACTGTTGCTAAAGCCCACTTCTTTATAAAACACAATCGACATTCGGCCAAGAAAGGCTTCGCCAATTTTAAATAGGAAGATAAACGCTAAAAGTGCGAGCGCTGTTTTTACACCATTGCGTGCAAAAAAGGTTCTAAATGGATCAAACACGGTGACCGCTAACCAAGCAATTACTTTTGCAAATCGCGTTTGTTCTACACCGGCAAGCTTTTGCTGATAGGTAGACTCAAGTTCAGCCTGAATAACTTCACGATTTGATTCGGGCTCTTTTGCCCAAAGTACACTACCCATTAATAGCAACATGATAACGGATAAGAAAAAGTAAACTTGGGGCCAATCAATAGAGGGGATATCAGCCATGTAGAAGGGGAGTGCCCCTAGCAAAGCATAACCACTCCACCAACCTGATGTTGCCATGGCTGCAGCCGCCGTGGCTTTATGGCTTTCATTTTCACTTAAAGTATCGATACGAAACGCATCAATGGCGATGTCTTGAGTCGCAGAGGCAACCGCAATGACTAAGCACAGCGCGGCGGCAAACCAAAGGTTCGCTTTGATATCGAGCCCTGCAAGTGAAAAGGTGCCTATAAAAATTATTGATTGGCATAGTAAAATCCAGCTGCGGCGCTGACCAAGCCAGTTAAATAAAATTGGCAGTTTTACGCGGTCAACCAAAGGTGACCATAAAAAGTTAATACTGTACGCCCCAAATACAATGCCAAATAGGCCGATCATACTTCGGCTGAGGCCTTCATCTTTTAGCCACGCAGACATGACAGAACCAATGAGTACCCACGGAAAGCCACTGCTGATCCCAAACAGAAAAATATTGATTAAGCGTTTGTCTTTAAAGTACGAAAAATACTCTGAAACAGAAAGCGTCTTTGTCATAGTACTGCCATATGAGTGGGGCGATGAGCTCGCTTGTTATTTTTATAGTGCAGTGGGTTCAATCATTTTTACATTTAAGATAACCACAGGCGTTTTGGGTACGAAGCTGTAACCTATTTTTTCGTTATAAGCCGTTTCCACACGCATAATTTTATCCAGTGTTTCATAGCCATCCATAACCATGCCAAATACAGCAAATCCCCAGTCACGACCGGGGTTTAAATGATCATTGTCATCCATATTAAAAAAGAATTGGCGTGTCCCTGAGTGTGGTTGTCTGTCTTGATAAGCCATGGCGATACTATACATATCATTTTTTAAACCATTCCCGCTCTCATTAAAAATAGGATCGTACTCGTGTAGGCCATCGTAATCTTTATCGTAGCCACCGCCTTGAATAACGAAATCTCGTTCGTTGTCTTCATCACGTTCTACACGATGAAATACACTCCCTTTGTAGCTACCATCAGCGACATAAGTTAAGAAGTTGTTGACTGTGATAGGGGCGCGAGAGCGGTCCATTTCTACTATGATGCTACCGAGTGTGGTGACAATTTCGACACGAGGAAACATGTTGTCTTTTTGGATGAACTTACCCTCAGTTGCACTGAAGGTGTTCTGGCTGAACAGTAAGATAAAACTAAGTATAAAAATGCGCTTCATAGTTAACCTTCCAAATAAGCGATTAATTCTGGGTCAGATACAATGCGGGTAATTAGTTGTTCAGTCAACTTATTAAGCTGACTCTCAATTTTTGCTCTATCGTGTCTTAATGGCCCTTCAAGGTTTGCACTACCACGGTAAACTTTACTAAAGTTACTGTTACTTCTTATTACGCGAATACCCAGCTCAATATTGGCATGACTCGTGTGTGTCATCATTTTTTCGGTGACGATCGCTTGTAATGCATGAATATCTAATTCAAATCGTGTTGTCGCAAGGTTAGAGATACTGGCACCATTTCGGCTAAGGGCGCTATCAAGTGTGCTTTTTACCGATTCAGTCAGGCCTGGACTTGCCAATGTTTTTACTTTATCTGATTCAATAATTTTTAGGGTTACATTATCACCACGCAAATCAATGACGCTAGTACTGATATTTGCATTGATGGATGCAACCTTACCGCCTTTATAAACAGGGTTTAAGATCAGTTGGTTAGGTTGGTTACTACACGCTGTTAGCGCAACTAACATGCTTAAAAGAAGTATTTTTTTCATTTATATTGCTCCATTAAGTTGTCTTTTTTGCACTTAAAACAACAAACTTTTTATTTGAACCCAATAGTTTACAGTTGCCGAACATGCGTTTTAGTTTTTCATGATAATCGAGGTGACGATTACCTATTATTCTTAATTCACCACCTTGTTTAAGTGCCTGCTTAGCTTGTTTAAACATCTGCCAAGCAATGTGATCGGTCACAGCTTGCGCTTGGTGAAAAGGGGGGTTGCACAAAACAAGATCTGCACTTTGCGGCTCAAAATCTGTTAAACAATCATTTTGAATAAATTCACAGTTAGCTAATTGCTCAGGTAAATTACTTTGTATATTTAGGCGTGCAGATTCAACTGCCATGTATGATTCATCAACAAAGGTGACATGTGCTTTGGGGCAGCGTTTGAGTGTCATCAGTCCAATCACGCCATTGCCACAGCCCAAATCAATGATGTGGCGTGCTTTACTGGTTTGTGGCAAGTAGTTAAAGAAAAAGCGAGCGCCAATATCTAAAGAATCACGAGAGAAAACATTGGCGTGATTTTGAATCTCAAACTCACTGCCTTCAAGTGGCCAGCTTACAGGAAATGCAGCTTGTTTATTGAGTTGGCTCGTTTTACTGATGATTAAGCGAGATTTCTTAACGGCTAAACTTGTTGATGTTTCGCCAATGAATTGGCTAAACGCTTTAATTGTCGAGTTATGAATGTCTTTGGTTTTGCCTGCTGCAATTATGTCAACATCTTTAGGTAGCGCGGCACTGATTGCAGCAAGTTGATGTTGTAAATAGCCTAAATTTCGTGGCACTTTTAAGATCACTAAATCAACCTTGTTTGGTAATGCCTCTAAAGAGTTTAATTGCGTCAATGAGCTTGTTTCTAAGCCATTTGCTTGTAAATTGTAATATGTTGCTTGATGACTAATATACGAATCATTAACTGAATAAGTGGTTAATTGATTAAACGCACAAGCCAATGCACCAAAGCTGTCATTTAAAATCAGGATTGAATTTGCCTGCGCATGATGCTCCCGTACATAAGTGACAAGGTACTCATCGGCAGAGTCCCAAGCTTGTAGGCTGCGATTTTTTTGATCTAATGGAAAACGTTCTAGGGTATAGGTATTATCGCCGAGTTGTACTTGGGTGGTCATCATGGTTTTAGGGTAAGTATTTAAGTATGGGTAAATTCTAACATGCAACAGCCAAACGCCAAGCCTAATCATTTACCTGAGGGGTTTTATTATCAACAGAAAGCGTTGAGTGCTCAAAAAAGTCTCGATTTGTTTTATTTTTTACAGCAACATTTAAATTGGCAACAGCCCAATATCACTGTTTTTGGTAAAACCCATCCTATTCCTCGTTTGCAGTGCTTTATCGCTGATGAGCAGATTAACTATGCTTATTCAGGCACACAGCTTGTGGTTGAACCTTGGCCTGAGGTGCTTGATGCAATGCGAAAGCGCTTATCCCAACAATTACGCATTCCATTTAATGCGTTGTTGGTAAATTTATATCGTGACGGTCAAGATTGTATGGGATGGCATAGTGATGATGAAAAAGAGCTTGGTGAGCAGCCGACTATTGCGTCTATTTCACTGGGGGCTGAGCGGATATTTAAAATTAAGCACAAACACAGTAATGAAAAACAGAGTATCGTGCTGCAAAGTGGTAGCTGCTTAATAATGAATGGCTTTAGTCAACGTGACTATCAACACAGCTTGCCAAAGCAGCAAAAGCTAATGCATCCCCGTATTAATTTAACCTTTCGCTCGATAATATAAAATTATTGGTAAAATGAGTCATCCCCTTGATATAGTGACGACCAATTATTTTGCTATTAAAGGTCTATGACACATGTCAATGCAACAACAAATTGAGGAAAAGCTCGCAGCGGGTATTGAATGTAAGCACCTAAATGTTGTTAATGAAAGCCATATGCATAGTCGTGGCACAGAATCACACTTTAAGGTAATTGTGGTGAGCGAAGAGTTCGCTGGTAAGCGTTTACTTGCACGCCACCGTCAAATTAATGAATTATTACAAGATGAATTAGCTAATCATATACATGCATTGGCGATTCATACTTTTACGCCCGATGAGTTTTCTGCACAGCAAGGGCAGGCTCCTGAATCACCAACATGTTTGGGTGGTTCAAAGTTCGATTAATCGTATGGTTTGATTAGTAATTTATACTTATATTACTGATCAGACCTGTATTTTAACTATTAGCCTTTAAACTAGCGCTAATTTTTATTGTGATAGATATAGGATGATCAATGGTCATTAAGCCTAAAATTCGTGGATTTATCTGCACTAACGCGCATCCAGTAGGGTGTGCTGAGCATGTACAAGAACAAATTAATTATGTGAAAGCACAGGGGCCACTGAGCAATGCGCCTAAAAATGTATTAGTGATTGGTGCCTCTACTGGTTATGGTTTGGCATCGCGTATTACAGCTGCATTTGGTGGTGGCGCTAAGACTTTAGGCATCTTCTTTGAAAAAGAAGGTAGCGAGCGTAAAACAGGCTCAGCAGGTTGGTATAATACTGCGGCATTCCAAGCAGCTGCTGAAGAAGCGGGTTTATGGTCTAAAAATATCAATGGCGATGCGTTTTCTAATGAAATCAAGCAAAAAGCAATTGATACGATTAAAGCTGACTTAGGTAAAATTGATTTAGTTATCTACAGCTTAGCGTCTCCTCGTCGTACTGACCCAAATACAGGTGAGACATACTCATCAACGCTTAAGCCAATTGGCTCAGATATCACAACGAAAAACTTAAATACGTCTAAGCGTGTGATTGATGAAGTAACCGTTGAAGCGGCAAGCCAAGAAGACATCGACAATACAATTAAAGTAATGGGCGGTGAAGATTGGGAAATGTGGATTGATGCATTAAAAGCAGCCGATGTCCTTGCTGATAACTTCAAAACGACGGCTTATACCTACATTGGTAAAGAGTTAACATGGCCAATTTACGGTCACGCAACGATTGGTAAAGCAAAAGAAGACCTTGATCGCGCAACACAAGCAATCAAAGAATCTACAAAAGGCTTAAATGGTGAAGCGTATGTTTCTTCATTAAATGCAGTTGTGACACAGGCAAGTTCAGCAATTCCTATCATGCCTTTATATATCTCTGCGTTATTCAAAGTAATGAAAGCAGACGGTACATATGAAGGTACGATTGAACAAATCCATGCGCTATTCACTGAAAACCTTTACGGCGAAACGCCACGTTTCGATGACGGCGGTCATTTATTCCAAAACTACAAAGAGTTAGAAGACGATGTTCAAGCTCGTGTTCAAAAAGTGTGGGATACGGTAGACACAGACACCATTGACGAATTAACGGATTATGTGGGTTACCACAATGAGTTTTTACGTTTATTCGGTTTTGGTATTGATAGCGTAGATTACGAGCAAGATGTGAATCCTGATGTGGCGATTTCACAGCTGATTGACTAGTGATTAAATAACGCTGGTTTTGGAAAAGTCGCTTTTTTAAGCGGCTTTTTTGTTTTTAAGAGAAAATAAAACGGCATCAATAGCACTTTGGTCTATATTGAAATTAATTCAAATGGTTTTTTGTAGTCTAAATAACCACATCAGTCGTATAAATTTCATATTTGCTCTCGCATAGTCACCCTGATTGATGTTAAAATTCGGGCAATATATGTGAGGAGTTTACTGCGTTGCTTGTTTGGGTGTGAAACAAGCTGTTTTTAGACACTAAGAACTTAACTTGAGCATATCAAGAAGCGACGTGGTTGGTACGATTTTTCAGTTTCTTTCCGTTAATGTAATGCAAGTGCGTATGATCAACATAAAAAAAGGTCTGGATTTACCCATAGAGGGCGCACCTCAGCAAGTTATTCATGATGGTTCTGCCGTCAAACGTGTAGCTGTGCTAGGTGAAGAATTTATTGGTATGCGTCCAACCATGCATGTTCGTGTGGATGACCAAGTCAAAAAAGGCCAGGTACTTTTTGAAGACAAAAAGAACCCAGGCGTCTTATTTACTGCACCAGCTTCTGGGGTAGTTAAAGAAATTAATCGTGGTGCTAAACGTGTGCTGCAATCTGTTGTTATTGAAGTTAATGGCAGTGAGCAAATCACCTTTGACTCTTTCAAGGCCGACGAGCTTTCAAGCTTAGACCGTGAAAAAGTGAAAGAAGTACTAGTTCAGTCAGGTCAATGGACAGCACTACGTGCTCGCCCATTCAGCAGAGTAGCTGCTTTGGATGCAAATCCTAGCTCTATCTTTGTAACGGCTATCGACACTAACCCGCTAGCTGCAGATCCTGCAGTCATCATTGCTGAAAACACTCCAGCATTTGAAGCCGGTTTAGCTGTGGTATCTCGTTTAACTGACGGCAAAGTATTTGTTTGTAAACAAGCTGGTAGTCAAGTGCCTAGTTCATCAATCCCTCAAGTAGAAGTACATGAGTTTGGTGGCAAACACCCGGCTGGCCTTGTTGGTACACACATTCATCATTTAGACCCCGTTTCTGCTAGCAAACAGGTTTGGCACTTAGGCTACCAAGACGTTATTGCGTTTGGTAACTTATTCCTGACAGGTGAAATCTTCACAGACCGTGTTGTTTCGCTTGCTGGTCCGCGTGTTAAAAACCCACGCTTAGTGAAAACTCAATTAGGTGCATCATTAGATGATTTAGTTGCTGGCGAATTAGAAGACGGTGATAACCGTGTAATTTCTGGTTCTGTGCTGTCAGGCGCTACTTCACAAGGTCCACATGCTTTCTTAGGTCGTTACCATGTTCAAGTATCTGTATTACTTGAAGGTCGCGAAAAAGAATTCTTTGGTTGGATTGCGCCTGGTGCTAATAAGTTCTCTGTAACACGTACCTTCTTATCTCACCTGACTCCGAGCCGTCTATTTAACATGACGACTTCTACAGGTGGTTCGAACCGTGCCATGGTACCAATTGGTAGCTATGAGCGTGTTATGCCTTTAGACATCTTACCTACACTATTATTACGTGATTTAATCGCACGTGATCTTGATGGTGCAATTTCGTTAGGTGCGCTAGAGCTTGATGAAGAAGATTTAGCGTTATGTACTTTCGTTTGTCCAGGTAAATACGAGTACGGTTCAATCCTGCGCGATTGCTTGACTACGATCGAGAAGGAAGGCTAGAGAGATGGGTTTAAAGAAATTTCTAGAAGATATTGAGCCGCATTTTGAACCGGGTGGTAAACATGAAAAGTGGTATGCGCTTTACGAAGCTGCTGCGACTATTTTCTACACGCCTGGTTATGTAAATAAAGGCAAAACACACGTTCGCG
>Ga0213832_1000470_pt1 | contig 28283 bp, 24 predicted proteins | sample SWATP13_FD_161660 | JGI IMG/M metagenome (GOLD analysis project Ga0213832, IMG submission 161660) | Coastal seawater microbial communities from Marineland, Florida, United States - SWA TP1 #3 | ecosystem: Environmental > Aquatic > Marine > Coastal | place: USA: Florida | collected 2016-08-06 | reverse complement strand
CCATTATTTTAAATCGCTGTTCTCACGATTACGAACCTTGTTCATAGCCACCTTAACCAAATAACCTATCCAGCTGAGCTACGCGTCCGCAATTGAAGCCATTATTTTAAATCGCTGTTCTCACGATTACGAACCTTGTTCATAGCCACCTTAACCAAATAACCTATCCAGCTGAGCTACGCGTCCGCAATTGAAGCCATTATTTTAAATCGCTGTTCTCACGATTACGAACCTTGTTCGTAGCCACCTTAACCAAATAACCTATCCAGCTGAGCTACGCGTCCGCGGTCATATTTATTTTTTAACCAGCTTTAATATTAGCTGCCCTTTCATATTTATCCACTTGAAAGAAAGTGGCGGACGCGGCAGGAGTCGAACCTGCGACCGCCTGGTTCGTAGCCAGGTACTCTATCCAGCTGAGCTACGCGTCCGCAATAAACTTATTTAATATCTTAGTTTAAGATAGCGATTATTTCGCAGCCATCAAGAAATGATGGCGGAGAGGGAGGGATTCGAACCCTCGATCCGGGATAAACCAGATACTCCCTTAGCAGGGGAGCGCCTTCGGCCACTCGGCCACCTCTCCAGTGGGTGCGAATATTAATGGATAATAAAAATAAGTCAAACGATTTTTTAACTTTTACATCTGTTTGCTGAGAAATCCGTCAACAAGACCAATTTTCAAACATAAAGTCAGTAAATTTAACGAGTGGGGCTTTAGATAAGTGTATTAAAAGAGTTAAAAAAGCCGGCTAATGCCGGCTATTTTTTAAAATTTATTGCCAACCGAGTCATCATCCCCTTTCTCGGCCTGTATGCGCATGTAAATTTCTTCACGATGCACTGAAACTTCTTTTGGTGCATTAACTCCAATACGGACTTGGTTGCCTTTAACACCTAAAACTGTCACTGTGACTTCATCACCTATCATCAGGGTTTCACCTACCCGACGTGTCAATATCAACATTCTAATTGTTCCTTTCTGTTTAAATACGAGGTCCACTAAAAATATATAAGCTAGTATTAGTTTAAAGTTAGTCTAATTTTTTACAAAGTACACTAAATTTAATAATAAACTTTGAAAAAATAACCACTTAATTTGGTGAATTCATCTAAATAGAAGCGTACGGAGACGAGTCTTCTTATTATTAATAGAAATCACCGGATTGTAGGAATCTAGACTCCTACAAAGTGCCATTGTTTATACCTCTCGATTTTATCCAGTTGCGTTCGCATACTAGAAACTTATATCAAAAAGTACTAATGGCAATTGTCTATATTTTAACAAGCTTACAACAGCCTTGAACAGCATTCACAATAAATAATGTGAAAATTTGTCACCACTAATCAGAATATAGAAGGATATTAACAAACCATTAACTTAATAGTGCCTATACTATTTCCAATTACCACCTCTAACAAAGATAAAGCCAGGCTAGCTGCTAGGGCTAGCCCGATCTTGCCAAAACCATATTAGTAACTACGCAAGTTTCTCTGACAACCAGGCTTCAACAGAGGCCAATGCGCCAGGTACGGCTTCTGGCTTGCTGCCACCGGCTTGTGCCATGTCGGGACGGCCGCCCCCTTTGCCGCCAACTTGCATGGCCACCATATTGACCAGTTCACCCGCCTTAACCTGGGCGGTCAGGTCTTTGGTGACACCTGCGATTAAGCTGACTTTTTCGCCATTTACCGTTGCCAGCATCACGATACCAGAGCCCATCTTCACTTTTAGATCATCTACCATGCCGCGAAGAGATTTGGCCTCAACTCCGTCCAGGTTAGCGACCAGAGTTTTTATTCCCTTCACTTCAATCGCCTGGTTAAGCAGATCAGAACCTGCCTGGGCAGCCAGTTCCTGTTTGAGTTGGCTGATTTCTTTTTCCAACTGCTTACTACGGGTTAATAACTGTTCAACCTTTCCCGTAACCCCGGCAACGTCTGATTTCACCAGACCGGCAATAGATAAAAGGGAAGCCGCCTGTTGTTCGGTATAGTCTATGGCTGCTTGTGCCGTCACGGCCTCGATACGCCTGACACCGGCGGCAATGCCGGCCTCTGAGGTGATCTTCAAGAAGCCAATATCTCCGGTGCGTTCAACATGAACACCACCACAAAGCTCGGTGGAAAACTCTCCAAGCGTCACCACACGTACTTCATCATCATATTTTTCACCAAATAAGGCCATGGCACCTTTTTCTTTGGCTTCATCGATTGGCATCAACTCGGTAACACGCTCAACATTACGCCTGATTTCCTCGTTAACCATACGCTCAACCGCCGTCAGTTCTTCTCCGGTCACTCCTTCAAAGTGCGAGAAGTCAAAACGGAGTTTTTCATGATCAACCAAGGAGCCTTTTTGCGTGACATGCTCTCCCAGTACCTTGCGCAAAGCAGCATGTAAAAGGTGGGTCGCGGTATGGTTCTTAATAATGGCCGCGCGGCGTTCAGTATCTATTTCCGCTTTGACTCTGTCATTTAACTGTATCTTGGCCTGAGCCATGCCTTTATGGGCAAAGGCATTACCCAGCTTGACCGTGTCTTGCACCTCAAATATGCCATTGGCAACATGCAAATAGCCGGTGTCACCCACCTGGCCACCGGATTCGGCATAAAATGGCGTGGTATCCAGGATCACGACCCCCTGCTCTCCGGCATTTAACTCGGAAACAGAGGCTTCACTGTTAAACAACTCGACAACGGTCGCAGAATAAGCACTCTGGGTATAGCCCTTAAAGTTGGTGACATGATCGGATTTAAGCTGTTCGTTATAATCTGTACCGAATTGGCTCGCCTGCTGCGCCCTTTCACGCTGCAGGCCCATGGCAACGTCAAAGCCATTATGATCGATTCTTAGCTGTCGCTCTCTGGCGATATCTGCGGTTAAGTCTGCCGGGAAGCCGTAAGTATCATAGAGCTTAAAAACATCTTCGCCACAAATGGTATCCCCCTGCAGGTTATCGAGAATATCTTCCAACAAGGCCATGCCGCGATCCAGTGTGCGGCCAAACTGCTCTTCTTCTATACGAAGGATTTTTTCAATAATGGCCTGCTGTTGAATAAGCTCGGGATAGGCTTCCCCCATTTGCTTGGCCAGTGATGCCACCAGCTTATGGAAAAAGTGAGACTTGGCTTCCAGTTTATGGCCATGGCGTATGGCACGACGTATGATGCGGCGCAATACATAACCGCGCCCTTCATTTGACGGCATCACACCATCGGCGATCAAAAAGCTGCAGGAGCGAATATGATCGGCAATTACCCGCAGGGATTTATGCTCGATATCATTACAATCCAGAAGCTCGGCCGCATCCTTGATCAAGCCCTGGAAAATATCGATTTCATAGTTGCTGTGCACTCCCTGCATAATGGCTGAGATACGCTCTAGCCCCATGCCGGTGTCAACCGACGGCTTGGGAAGCGGCTCCATGGTACCGTCACCATGACGGTTGTACTGCATAAAGACCAGGTTCCAGATTTCGATGAACCTATCTCCATCTTCATCAGGAGATCCTGGAGGACCACCAAAGACTTCTTCACCATGATCATAAAAGATCTCTGAGCAAGGTCCGCAAGGACCTGTATCCCCCATAGACCAAAAGTTATCTGACTCAAACTTTTTGCTTGGAGACTTATCACCTATTCGAATAATTTTCTCAACAGGGACACCAATATCATTTGCCCAAAAAGAATAAGCCTCATCATCGCTCTCGTATACTGTGACCAATAATTTTTCTTTTGGCAGTTTTAAGACTTCCGTCAAAAATTCCCAGGCAAACTTAATGGCATTTTCTTTAAAATAATCGCCAAAACTAAAGTTGCCCAGCATTTCGAAAAAGGTATGGTGGCGTGCGGTATAACCGACATTTTCCAAATCATTGTGTTTACCACCAGCACGCACACAACGCTGAGAAGAGGTTGCTCGCGTATAGCTACGTTTTTCTGCACCTAGAAACACATCTTTAAAAGGGACCATGCCAGCATTAGTAAAGAGCAAGGTCGCATCATTGCCGGGAACTAATGAACTACTGGCAACTATTTGATGTTGCTTGGAAGCAAAAAAATCTAGAAATGCCTGACGTACTTCGGCACTGGTTTTAATCATGTGAATATCCAACTCATTGAAAAATTTAGTTTGTTTTCATTGCCGCCATTATCTCATCAGTTGAGAAACCACGGTATTGCAAAAATCGTATGCGTTTTGCCTTATCTTTTTGATCTTTGAACTCTGTCTCGCCAAAACGCTTATTATACGCAAGCTCGGCCTGAAGATACCAATCAATTTGATGATTTTTAAGCACATCGCCGATAACACTGCTGGATACCCCCTTTTGACTCAGTTCATTTTGAATATATCGCCAACCATAGCCTTTAGCCATGCGGCTTCTCAAAACAGAGTCTGAAAACCTTTCATCACTTTGGTAGTTTTTCCCCTGCAGGTATTCAATAACGGGGGCAATATCGTCAAAACTAAATCCCTTCACGCTTAGTTTATTGGCAAGTTCTTTGGCAGAATGTTCTCGTCGAGATAATAAATCGACGGCGCGTTGCAATATTTCGTTTTTCAAGGCTAGACAAAGCATACTCAATTCTTGTCGACTATTTTACCTTGAATTCAGCACAAAATAACAGCCTCGGCCAAGACAATCCTTATCCTTTACAAATTAATGTGATAACTTTTTACATTAGCCAAATAATCACGCAAAATAAGACTAAATTTACAGAGCATTATTAGCTACCCGATAAGCGATCAATAACAACAGGGATCTGTATGAAGGAACTATTGAAAAACCTTAATTCAATTATTTGGGTTTTAACAGCAAGCATATTGTTAACGGCCTGTGGCGGGTCAAGTGATGATTCAAATAAATATTCAATTTCTGCTGATATTTCCAGTGTCGAATTTAGCAATGAAGTATTGCAGGAGTCTGGAGACACCATTGAGGTAAAAGTTACCTTTGTCGGCGATGGACTATTATTAGGCTTTGCTCCCGATGCTCAGCCCGCTGCCTGGCTTAATTACCGTACGGATGAAGTGACAGAAAACTCTGCCGTTATTCATATTGATGTGGTTAATGAAGCGCTTATTGCTCCTGCCCTGTATACTACCAAGTTACGCCTTTCTACAGGAGATACCACCAATACCAACCTGGTTCATCACGATATCGATGTCTCCCTTTTAGTTTGGCAATTAACCCCAGATACCAATCTGGTCAGCTTCGGTGGTACCTTTGGTGAAGAAAGCATAGCAAGCCAGACTTTTGAACTTATCAGTGAAAATAATGAATGGTCACTATCTACAAATGTTGACTGGTTAACCTTGGAACCAAATACAGGAACCGGCAATGCCACCATAACAGTCACGCCAAACATAACAGACTTTAGCGCTCCAGGCCTGAATGAGGCCAATATAACTATTACCGAAACAACCCAAGGTGATACCAAAGATTTGCCAGTCGAGCTGGGACTGGATAATGTTTACCTTTACGCCGACAAAGCCAGCCTGGCCTTTAGTTCAACGGCCAATGTTAAGGCAACCGAGCGTATCATCCATATCAACAGCAATAGTCCAACTTCAGTTTCCTGGCAAGCCAGCAGTGACATGCCCTGGCTAGCGGTTAGCCGCATAGATGAAACTAACCAGGTAAAAGTCAGTGTAGATCCAAGCCTGGCGGAAGATAACGCTCTCTCTAATGGGAATATCACTATTTCAGCCACAGACGCAGAAAGCATAGTGATAGCAGACAATATTGAAGTCAGCCTCTATAAAAACGAAGCATTAACAGAAAACAAGGCGCTTGAAGAGCTCACAGTCAATAACAATGCCATGGTCAATGCACCTGGCAAGCCCTATTTCTATCTAGGCATCAACAATGAACTACGCATTTATCATCAGTATACAGCAGAACTCCTGTCTACCCTGGTTGTTTCTCCAGAGGAAACCCTGTTAGAGCAACTTATTATTCACCCCGAAGGCCATATGCTATTAGCCAAGGCCGATGAAACCATTACCACGGGAGAGGATGATGAGGGTAACCCGATAACTGAAGTTGTTACCCATAGATATCAAATCAATCTGGATGAACTCACGGTTACCGAGCTTGCCGATACCACAATCGCATACGAACCGACCGATTTTGTTCATTTCGCCGGCCGATATTATGTGGTTACCCAAACACTAGAGTATGCCGATGAAAATCTGCAACGCCTGTTCTGGGATGGTGCCAATGCCTATTTTGCTCGCGGCATTGATATCGCAGAGCAAACTGGCGCTTTATATGCCTTAGACGGCAGCAATTCTACCTTCAAGCGCTACCTGGCTAAGGTGAATGACTTTACCACAGGAAAAATATCTACCGAACTTAGCCACGAATATAAGCCTGAACTATTGGGTGAAGAAGATGCCGTCACAAGTTTTATCACCACAAATACGGATACGGGTATTTATGCCATTAGTCCAACCAGTGAATGGATAAGCTTTGATGGCGAGATATTTACCGACAATGGTCTGCTGGAAACAGGCGAAGACATCACCACTCTGACCCTGGATAAGAGCGAGAATGGCCGTGCTCACTATATCAAATTCGATCCTAGCCAAGGCTTTCTGGTGGATATCTATGATGAACAGCAGCAATTGGCTACGCAAATTTCCACGGGCGGTAATCAGCCCACCAGCGTTGATATCTCGGCTGATGACAAGCGTATGGTCATAGATGCCGGTAACAATGACAATGTTGAAGTCATTACCCTTGAACAGTTTGGCTTGTCAGCCAATAACCTGGCCTTTAGCACCACTTATGGCGATACAGCCATTGAGAGTCAGGACATCACATTAACGGGTATAGGTGAAGGCTGGACAGCATCTACAGATGCTGACTGGTTAGTGCTGACACCGGATACGTCCGGCGAAACGCCGATATTAACCGTAGCCATCGATACCACTAAGATCACGGGTTGGGGACTATTTAAGGCTTCTATCAGCATCTATGATCCGGCTAGCGGCACCTATTCGATTATTACCATTGAACTTGCCGTCGATGCCATCAGGCTATCCAGCAACTATCCTGCCCTGGCCTTTAACAGCTTGCCAAGCCAACAAACGCTTGTTCACAGGGTAGATGTCCTGTCCAATAGTGAAAATGCTATTACCTGGCAGGCAAGCAGCAATGTGAGCTGGATAACACTGACCCCGGATGTGGCCAACAATAGATTAACGGTTACTGCGGTACCGGCCAATGCACCGACCAATGGCCTGCATAGTGGCGAAATCACCCTAAGTGCCACAGATCCAGAGCAAGCCTTATCGGGTACAATAGCAGTCAGCCTGAATAAAGGAGGGACGGATGCAAGCGATGTCACCATCTCTGATGTGGTCCCCAACAGTGCTGCCACCCAGCTAGACCCGGTTCGTCCCTACCTTTATGTTGGCGTTGGCGACACCCTAAGGGTTTACAACATAGTTACGGGTGAGCTGGTTACTACTATTAACTCACCACTGGCCGGGGTTGATTTAACCAACCTGGTGATGCACCCAAATGGCCAGTCGATGCTGGTTTCAAATGAAGAGGCCTATACGGATGAAGAAGGCGCCGAACAAACCCGTATCAACCACTATAGTGTCAACCTTAGCAGCCAGGAAATCAGCCAGCTTGATAGCGAGCAGATCACCATTGAATATCGGCCGATAAGCGTCAAGATGGTAGCAGGCATGCCAGTGGTTGTTACTCAAACCCAGGAATTTGCCAATATGGCACTAGTAAGGCAAGCCTGGGATCAAGCCAATGCCTTTTTCAGTAGCAATTTGGCATCACCAAACAGCAAAGACAGCATCAATATAGTGAACAATGGCACTTCCAGCCTGGAGCAATTCCAGCTTGGCTATAATGCCTATGCCAATGAAACCGTATTGGCGCAAAAGGCCAGCAGTTACCAGAACGATAACTTTGCAGCCTTGAGTCAATTCAGGCTGGACAGCCAGGGGACTAATATTTATACCGCTAACAGCGTCACTGAATGGTCAAGCTTTGATGGTACGGATTATATAGATAATGGCCTGTTACACACGGATGACAATATCACCACGCTGAATGTCTCAATAGATAGTGCTAACAATACCTATTACTATCGTTTTAACCCGTTGGCAGGCTTTACCCTGACCAAGTATGGCACTGACCAAGCCGAGGTTTGGACGCAAGTGATGAGCTCAGGTTCAGGTACCAGTTACTTGGCACCTGATTACCAGCGCGTTATTCACTATGATAGCAGCACATCAAGTTTGGTCATTTTATCTATGCCATAAGCAGATAAAATTTACTGTATAGGCAAAGGCAATTGCTTTTGCTCTTGAGGGTTTTCGGCAAAGCCCAAGGTCAGGCCTACCAAACGTATACCGCGGTTTTCCACCCGGGCCATGGCTTTGTGCAATAACAGGCTAAAGGTTGCCTTATCACATAAACTGCTTTTTTGCTCGACCGTGGTTTGGTTAAAGTCGGCAAACTTTAATTTAATGCCCTGGCGAACAATGTTTCTGTCCCGATGTTTTTGCAGGCGAGCTTCCAATTTGTCATACAAGCAGTCAATCACGTTAAGGCAATCCTCTTCGCTATAAATATCCTGTGACAAGGTGGTTTCAATCGCCAAGGATTTTCGTGTGCGTGATACTTCCAGTGCCCTGTGATCTACGCCATGGCTCCTTTGGTATAAGGCTTCGGCAAATTTTCCCACTATTGGCTGTAAATTGGCTACCGAGGAGTTTCGAATGTCGGCACAGGTTTCATATCCGTAACGGCTAAGTTTAGCTGAAGTTTTTGGCCCTATCCCAGGGATTTTCTTTAAGGAAAGATGTTCAACAAAGCTAGCAATACCGGCAGGAGAAATCACACATTGACCATTTGGCTTGTTTTCATCGCTGGCAATTTTTGCCAAAAACTTGTTAGGGGCAATGCCGGCCGAGGCAGTTAGCTTAAGCTCTTGAAATATCGCCTGACGTATTTCCTTAGCAATCAGGGTGGCACTGCCCTGACAAGCCTGACAATGAGTCACATCCAGGTAAGCTTCATCCAGTGACAGAGGTTCTACAATATCTGTGTACCTATAAAAAATATCCCGTATTTGTTGAGATACCTGCTGATAGACTTGCATTCTACCCGGTAAAATCACCAAATCAGGGCACAGTTTTATTGCCTTTCCTACCGGCATGGCAGAGCGGACCCCGTATTGTCTCGCTTGATAATTACAGGTAGATAACACGCTTCTTGGTCCAGTACCGCCCACCGCAATCGGCAGCTGAGCCAGGGATGGATCATCGCGCATTTCCACAGCGGCATAAAAACAATCCATATCAATATGTATGATTTTTCGCATCTAGCAAAACATGTTATACTGTACATATAGACAGTATAATATGTTTAGCCGTCATAACAAGCGCAAAATGTTTGCTTTTTTACATGCATAAAAAAACCACCATTTCGGTGGTTTCTCTATTCATTTTTACCTTAGATATTTTTTACATCCAGGCTTTCCTGCTTTAATGCTGCCTTACGTTCACGTTCAACACGTTTATCGCAAGGGTTATCGCAATCACAGGCTTTTTCAATACCCACTGATGCCAAACCACCACAGCTTCCTGCCAAGCTCTTGCGTTGAAAAATATAGCCAACGGCCATGCCCAGGACAATAACCAGGAAGAAACCTAAGGTGATAATAAATAATGCCATGTTAATGTCCTGAGAATTATTTTAAATAAGGTGCGAATTTTACCGTGATTTGCTCCTTAAAGCCATCGTCGGTTTTAGAAATAATATAGGCTGCAATATCGTTTTGGCTAGCAAAAGCATAGGCCTGCTCTTCCCCCATTACCATCATGGCGGTGGACAGGCCGTCGGCCGTCATGGAAGAAGGGTGGATAACTGTGACGGAAACCAGCTTATGGTTTATCGGCTTGCCCGTGGCAGGATCAATAATATGAGAGAACCTTTGGCCGTCCACTTCATAATAGTTTCGATAGTCACCGGATGTGGCCACGGCATTGTCGCCAGGCACTATCACCTGATGAACAGCGCGCTCGGTCGTCACTGGCTTTTCAATAGCAATATGCCACAGCTCCCCCGTGTGTTTAAAGCCCTTTAAGCGCATTTCACCACCTATTTCCACCAAATAATTCATGATGCCCTTGCTTTCTATATGCTCTGCAACCAGATCCACCCCATAGCCCTTGGCTATGGTGGACAGGTCGACATAAAGGCTGGGCTCGGACTTAGACAGCTGACCGCCGTTTAGTTGCAGTTTATCCAAACCTATGCGGCTACGCGTTAAAGCAAGCTGCTGCTCGCTAGGTACTGTCTCCGGGCGATAATCAGGACCAAAGCCCCAGAGGTTAACTAAAGGCCCGACGGTAACATCCAGCTTGCCGCCGCTAAGTTCACCTAAGCGTATTGCCTCGGCCATCACGCGTTTTAACCCCTTGGATACTGCCACTGGCGCTAGCGAATCCGAGCGATTAAAGCGGGACAGTTCCGAATCAGGAATATAGGTGGACATTTCCTGATTCAGTTGCTTTAACAGGACGTCTATCTCTGCCTGTAATGGCTGGGTATCAAAGTCTTTAGCAACTACCAGCTTGATATTATAGGTAGTGCCCATGGTTGGCCCTTGTAACAAGGCTTCATGACGGTCCAGTTCGCCACCGGGAAAACAAGCCGACAGGCATAGCACCACAAAAGCAATAATTAGAGATTTGAATTTATACATTTTCTGCAACCGAATTTATTGTTTATATAAGAGGCTTCGGCTCTTTGCTCAAAGCCACTTATATAAACAATCTCTGCTTCTTGACTCCCTGTCACCGCAGAATACCGTTCGTCCAAAACATAAAAGACGACCTAAGCCGTCTCTTATTAAAGCAAGATATCGGGTTTAAGCGCTGAATATTGATGTTAGTTCAAAGCGGAAGCGCGGAGCCTAGTTTACTAGGTGAGCACTTCCAATGCAGAAATAACTTCAATAGACAAGCTAAAACAAGATATTACCCACCGAAGTCATCCAGTAGGATGTTTTCATCTTCTACGCCTAGCTCTTTCAGCATATGAATAACGGCCGCGTTCATCATTGGTGGCCCACACATGTAGTATTCACAATCTTCTGGCGCTTCATGATCCTTGAGGTAATTCTCATAAAGTACGTTGTGAATAAAGCCGGTTAAGCCGTCCCAGTTGTCTTCCGGTTGCGGATCTGACAATGCGACATGCCATTCAAAGTTATCGTTTTCAGCCGCCAGCATGTTGTAGTCATCTTCGTAGAACATTTCACGAAGAGAACGGGCACCATACCAGAAAGACATCTTACGCTTGGACTTAAGACGCTTAAGCTGATCAAAGATATGTGAACGCATTGGCGCCATACCGGCACCACCACCGATAAAGACCATTTCGTTATCTGTGTCTTTGGCGAAGAACTCACCGAACGGACCAGAAATTGTCACCTTATCGCCAGGCTTAAGGTTAAAGATGAATGAAGACATCTTACCCGCCGGCAAATGTAACTTACCTGGAGGAGGCGTAGCGATACGCACGTTCAGCATGATAATGCCTTCCTCTTCCGGGTAGTTTGCCATTGAATAGGCACGCAAGGTATCTGTGTCAACTTTAGACTCTACGTCAAAGAAGCCAAAGTGCTCCCAGTCGCCACGATACTGCTCTTCAATATCAAAATCTTTGTACTTAACGTGATGTGGTGGCGCCTCAATTTGAATATAACCACCGGCACGGAAAGGAACGGACTCACCATCTGGGATCTTAAGCTTCAATTCTTTAATGAATGTCGCCTTGTTATCATTAGAGATAACTTCACATTCCCATTGCTGAACACCGAAGATTTCATCTTCCAGTTCAATGTCCATGTCCTGTTTAACCGCTACCTGACACGCCAGACGACAACCTTCTTTCGCTTCACGCTTGGTAATGTGGCCCAGTTCGGTTGGCAGGATATCACCACCGCCTGAGTGAACTTCAACACGACACTGGCCACAGGTACCACCGCCACCACAGGCAGAAGGTACGAATATGCCTTGATCAGCCAGGGCGCCCAATAGCTTGCCGCCAGCTGCCGTAGTGACCGATTTGTCAGGGTCACCATTAATAGAGATCTTTACATCACCCGTTGATACTAACTTAGATTTGGCAAATAAAATTACCAAAACAAGTGCAACAACAATTGCTGTAAACATCGATACGCCGAGAATTATTTCCATCGACTTTTCCTTAGCACTTATCTTGAGAAGACAGCATCAAGACTGCCTTCTACGTTAATCTTATTACAACGAAATACCACCGAAAGAAAGAAAGCCAAACGCCATCAATCCCGCGGTAATAAACGTAATCCCCAAACCTTTAAGGCCAGCTGGCACGTCAGAATATTTCATCTTCTCACGCAGGCCGGCTAGCAATACGATAGCCAAGGCCCAACCAATACCAGAACCAATACCGTAAACCACAGACTCACCTAGCGTATAGTTACGTGCAACCATAAAGGATACCGCACCGAATATCGCACAGTTAACCGTGATTAGTGGCAAGAAGATACCAAGCGCTTGATAAAGTGCCGGGAAGTATTTATCCAACACCATTTCAAGAATTTGAACCAGGGCCGCAATTACACCGATAAAGGTGATAAACGACAGGAAGCTCAAATCAATGGTATTTGCCGGATCTGTTACGCCCATTAAGCTATCCAGTGCACCAGGTGCTAATACTGCTTGATAGATAATCTGGTTAACCGGGACCGCGATACCCAGTACCACGATAACCGCGATACCCAGGCCGATAGCCGTGTTAACTTTCTTAGAAACCGCAAGGAAGGTACACATCCCCAAGAAGAATGAAAGGGCAATATTCTCAATGAATATTGTCTTTACTAATAAGCTTAAATAATGTTCCATCTTATTAATCCTTCTCTACTTGCTCTGGTTTCCACTGGCGAATGGCCCAGATGATAAAACCTATGATGAAGAATGAACTAAATGGCAGAACCAACAAGCCGTTTGACAGATACCAACCGTCATTTTGAATCAACGGCAGGATCTCAATACCAAATAGCGTACCGAATCCAAATAATTCACGGAAGAAAGCAACTGTGATCAGGATAAAACCATAACCCAAACCGTTACCTATACCATCCCAGAAGCTCACGCCTGGCTTTTCTTTCATGGCAAAGGCTTCGGCACGGCCCATTACGATACAGTTGGTAATGATCAAGCCTATGTATACCGAAAGCTCTTTCGATAATTGATAGGAGAAAGCTTTCAATACCTGGTCCACCACTATTACCAAGGAGGCAATAATCGCCATTTGCACGATAATACGCACGCTGGATGGGATTTGATTACGGATAATCGAAATAAATAGGTTAGAAAAACCGGTAACCAGTACCACAGCAATTGTCATTACCAAAGCATTGGCCATCGAACTTGTTACGGCCAGGGCCGAACAAATACCTAATACTTGTAATGCAATCGGGTTATTATCAACGATAGGTTTCGTTAATACTGTTTTAGTATCTGAAGACATTAGTTAACACCTCCTGCACGGTATTTAGCAATGAAAGGCGCATAACCTTCTTTACCAAACCAAAATTGAAGTGTACGTGTCACACCATTACTGGTTAACGTAGCACCTGATAATGCATCGACACCATGAATATCGCCAGCCTTAGCACCACCTTTAACAAGGTTGGCCTTAACTTCACCATTATCATTGTAAATTTTCTTACCTGGCCATAAGGCTTTCCATTTAGGGTTCATCACTTCTGCACCCAGTCCCGGAGTTTCCTGATGATCGGAATAGACAACACTGCGAACCGTGTTTAAGTCGTTTTCAAGTCCGACATAACCAAACATCAAGTTCCATAGACCGGCACCTACGATAGGAAGTACGACAGTTTCAACCTTGCCTGCATCGTTACGTACCAGGTATACCACGGCATCGTGTGAACGACGGTTAATACCGGCAATATCGTTTTCAGGCTTGTCTGATTTGCTGGCGTCACGCGAGTTGCGACGCTCGTCAAATAGCTCAGGGTTACCTTCGATAAAATCCCCCGAGTCCAGGTCAATCATCTTAGCTTCAACAAACTGATTGAAGGTCGCTTCGATAGACTTTGCCGAACCGTCGGTATCAGACAACAGGTTAGCCGCTTCCAAGATCTTGGTTTGCTGATCCAGTAGTTTGTTCTTAACCTGCAATGGCTTTAACTGTACCGCAGAGAAAGATACCAACAAGGCGCAAACTAGGCAGACAGCGAATACAAAGCCGACCGTTTTGCCAAACGTTTCTTTATTACTAGACATTGCGAGCAAGCCTCCGTTTTACGTTTGACTGAACCACGAAGTAGTCAAACAATGGTGCAAACAAGTTAGCAAACAAAATGGCCAACATCATGCCTTCCGGGAAGGCCGGGTTTACCACGCGTACCAGTACCACCATGATACCGATCAAGGCACCAAACCAGTATTTACCCGTGTTGGTGAATGATGCGGAAACAGGGTCTGTCGCCATGAAAATCATACCGAAGGCAAAACCACCCACAACCAGGTGCCAGTACCAAGGCATGGCGAACATGGCATTAGTATCACTGCCGATAGCATTGAATAGGAAAGAGGTAACCACCATACCGGCAAACACACCCAATACGATGCGCCAGGACGCGATGCCTTTATAAAGGATATAGGCACCACCGAGTAAAATTGCCGCAGTAGATACTTCACCGATAGAACCAGGAACAAAACCCCAGAATGCATCCCACCAGTCAGCATTCATGCTAAAGTCAATAGTACCAGGAACAGCAGCGGCAACGGCACCTAAGGTAGTCGCGCCCGAGAAGCCATCAACGGCTACCCATACTGCATCACCCGAGATTTCTGCAGGATAAGCAAAGAACAGAAAAGCACGACCGGCTAGTGCAGGGTTTAAGAAGTTCTTACCCGTACCGCCGAAGACTTCTTTAGCCACCACGACACCGAAAGTGATACCCAAAGCTACTTGCCATAACGGAATAGAAGCAGGCACAATCAGGGCAAACAGGATAGAGCTGACGAAGAAGCCTTCGTTAACTTCGTGTTTACGCACTGCAGCGAACAGGACTTCCCAAAAACCACCGACAATAAAGGTCACGGCATATATAGGAATAAAGAACATGGCGCCATACAGCATCATGCTGAACCAGCCTGAATCAGCCGTTAAGCTGCCGCCGATCATTTCAAACAGGCCAACCTGCCAGGTATCTGGTAAGGCATAACCAGCAGCTAAAGCGTCTGCTGCTTGAAAACCTATGTTGTACATACCCCAGAACATTGCCGGGAATACCGCCAACCAAACGGTGATCATGATGCGTTTTAAATCTATGCTGTCACGAACATGGGTTTTACCCTTGTTCACTTGGCCCGGAGTAAACAGGCCAGTAGCAACTGCTTCGTATAAAGCAAACCATGTTTCATACTTGCCGCCTTTCTCAAAATGCGGCTCAATATCTTCAATAAACTTTTTCAAGCCCATGTCTAACCTTCCTTCTCAATTGTGGTTAGGCATTCACGAAGGATCTGGCCGTAATCTGTTTTGCCCGGGCAAACAAATGTACATAAGGCTAAATCTTCTTCATCCAGCTCTAATGCCCCTAGTTGTTGCGCACCGTCGGTATCACCGGCACAGATATCACGCAATAACATAGTAGGTAAAATATCTAATGGCATAACACGCTCAAAGTTGCCGATTGGCACCATGGCACGCTCACTACCATTAGTCGATGTGGTCATATTGAATAACTTCTTAGGGAAGAAGTGAGACATATAGGCACGAGTCACAGAGAACTTGTTAGGGCCCGGATACATATAACCTAAGAATTCTTTATCACGACCTTCCAGGATCATGGCAACCTGAACATGATAGCGTCCCAGGAAGCCATGGACACAGGTGGCAACAGAGCCTTGCAGCAAAGAACCTGAAACGACGCGCAATTCACCACCGTTAGCTTCATTTGCAGTTAGGTCATCGGTAGAAGCTCCCAGCACAGTACGTACCAAGCGAGGATTCTTGGCAGCAGGACCGGCAAGAGAAATCACTCGATTAACGTCCAGCTCACCCGTAGTGAACAAGTTACCGATAGCGATTACATCCTGGTAGCCCACATGCCAGACAAATTTTTCAGCACTAACCGGCTTCAAAAAGTGGATATGAGTACCAACCAGGCCTGCAGGATGCTTGCCGGCAAATTCATTTACCGAGGCATTGGCCGCAGTTGGAATATTGGCACCAGGCGCCTTGCTGACAAACAGCTCACCTTCAGTCAGGCGGGCAAGTACCGTTAAGCCATGCTTAAAAGCTTCTGCCTGCTCATTAATGATAACCTCAGGGTTAGCAGCTAACGGATTGGTATCCATGGCGCTAACAAAGATGGCTTCAGGTGTGGCGTCTACCGCAGGAATCTTGCTGTAAGGGCGTGTACGGATAGCAGTCCACATACCTGAGTTAACCAGGTTGTTCACTACATCTTCACGACTCAAATTAGCAAGTTCGCTCGCTGCATAGCTTGTAAAGGTTTCTTGCTCGTCACCATCGTTCTCGATAACAACGGACTGCAAGACACGCTTTTCACCACGATTGATATTCTTAACAACACCGGCTGCTGAAGCTGTGAATTTAACGCCTGGATTCTTTTTATCTTCAAAGAGAACCTGGCCTTTTTTAACGCGATCACCCACTCGAACAAACATGGTTGGCCGCATACCCACAAACTCTTCACCTAACGTTGCAACGGTTTTGATGGTCGGACCATCATGGATTACCTGCTGGGGAGCTCCAACTACAGGAACATCCAGACCTTTTTTTATTGTAATCATAAACACTTGCACTACTTTGATGGGAGTATCAAAATCAAAAATTCACCTTTCCAATCAAGCTTAAAAATATTAAACATCAATTAGATAAGATAAATTATCGATTTCAGTGTATTTCAGTAGAAAACTTAGCTTTTACACAAAACCAAGATCCACTGGCTCTAAGTTAAAATTTTCTGGCGCGATTTTAGCACGAAATCTGATTTTTATTCTACGGCTGCCGTTACTTTTCATTACAATTTAGTCGATTAATTTTGATTTCGCTCATTAATCGGGCAAAAGCAGCTAAAACAATAAAACTTCTCTAATTAAAATCATCACCAACCACATGAGAATGATTCTCAATATCAACAAAATCAGTGGTTACAGCCAAGTCTAGATCAAAAAGGCCGATAGCAAGATTAGCTCTTGCCATCGGCCCTTTTATCACTGATTTAGCAGAAAATTAGCTTAAATAATTGATTTCAGCCAGTGGCGACACATCGGCATCATAGTCGACACCTTCCATAGCAAAGCCGAACAGTTTTAGAAACTCATTGTGGTAACCAACATAGTCAGTCAACTCATCTATGGTGTCGGTATCAATCGTATCCCAGATTTCCTGCACCCTGTCCTGAACGCTGTCTTCCAGTTCTTTGTAGTTCTGGCTTAAGCGACCGGCTTCGTCAAACCTTGGGCTGGTGCCGTATAGGTTTTCGCTGAACAAGCCTTGGATCTGTTCGATGCAGCCCTGGTAGGTGCCATCCGACTTCATCACCTTAAACATGGCGGAAATATAAAGCGGCATAATAGGAATAGCGGAACTGGCCTGAGTCACCACGGCATTAAGGGAGGTCACGTAAGCTTCACCTTCGATATCGGCCGTCTTAGCTTTAATTGCACTTGCTGCTCTGTCCAGGTCTTCTTTCGCCTTGCCAATGGTGGCATGGCCATAGATAGGCCAGGTCAGCTTTTTGCCAATATAGGTATAAGCCGTGGTTTTGAAGCCTTCCGCCAAGACTCCCGCTTCTTGCAGCGCATTGATCCACAGTTCCCAATCGGCACCACCCATAACATCTATAGTGCCCTGGATCTCGGCTTCATTGGCCGCTTCAACAGAAACGGAATCTATGATGCGTTTTGAGGTATTCAGGTTTTTGGTGGTAACACTTTCACCGATAGGTTTAAGCGTCGAAGAGTAAACTTCACCGGTATCTGGATCGGTACGACGTGGTGAAGCCAAACTGTATATAACCAGATCCACCTGGCCCAGCTCTTCCTTAATCATCTCAATGGCCTTGGCCTTGATCTCATGAGAAAAAGCATCGCCATTGATATTTTTCGACCAAATACCTGCTTCATCGGCCGCTTTCTGAAAGGCCGCCGTGTTATACCAACCGGCAGAAGCCGTCTTCTTTTCCGTTGGCGGTTTTTCAAAAAATATCCCTAAAGTTTTGGCATTGCAGCCAAATGCCGCGGTAATACGAGAAGCCAAGCCATAACCGGTAGAGGCTCCAATGACCAATACGTTTTTCGGTTTAGCATCCGCCTGAGTCTGAGATTTTACGTAAGCGATTTGCTCATTAACATGCGCTTCACATCCTGCCGGATGTGCATTGGTACAAATAAAACCACGAATTTTTGGTTTAATAACCATATCATTGCCTTCTAATAAGATTGTCGATTTGACGGTTAACTTGGAAATTGTCGCCTAGTTTACTCTCCCCATTAGCATTAAGAGGTACGAGCAGTAGAAAAACTTCTACAGACAAATGGCATTTAGGGTGCAAGTGCCAAGTTAGCCGGTCTTTAATTTAACGGTTTTGATAATACTCCTTTACCGTTAAGCCATGAAATTCATTGATTGAGCTTAAAAAGCCACTATAGGACTGCCACACCTTGGCAAAACCGGCGTCTTTCTCTGCCTGCTCCGCCACTACCTCGGCGGTGATTTTTTTCAGCTCGGCCAAAACGGGCTCCGGCAAGGTACGTAACTTGACATTATGCTTTTCAACCAAAGTCTTCAGTGCCGCATTATTACGGGCATTGTATTCATCCAGGGTTGATTCATTGACCGCACGTGCCGCTACCTCAACGATTTTTTGTAAATCCTTGGGGAGTTCATTAAAGGCCTTTTCATTGATAAGAAATTCCAGCCCTGTGCCAGGCTCGTGCCAAACCGAGGAATAATAGTATTCCGCCACCTGATAGAAGCCAAACGCCAGATCATTGTATGGGCCGACCCATTCGGTGGCATCAATGGCGCCACTTTGCAGTGATGAAAAAATTTCTCCACCGGTCAAGGTCACAGGCACGGCACCGGCTCTTTGCAATACTTCGCCGGCCAGGCCTGGAATACGCATTTTCAAACCCTGAAGGTCCGTCATGGAATTGATTTCTTTTTTAAACCAGCCGGCAAATTGAGCCCCGGTATTCCCGCCCGCCATGGGGATAATGCCAAAGGGTTTGTACAATTCCTGCCATAATTCAAGGCCGCCACCATAATGTAGCCAGGCGTTGAGCTCAGTTGCCGTCATGCCAAAGGGGATGGCACCAAATAAAACAGAGGCCGGGATCTTACCTTTCCAGTAATAGGCACCACTATGTCCCATTTGCACCGTGCCTTGCGATACCGCATCGAACACTTCAAAGCCGGGTACCAACTCCCCTGCACCGTACACCTGCACAGTTAGGCGCCCATCACTCATTTCGTTAACCTGCTGAGCAAACTTCTCTGGCGCCATGCCCAGACCTGGAAAATTTTTCGGCCAGGAGGTAACCATTTTCCATTTATATGTTTTAGCCGGCTCCGCCTGGGCAGTGCTCGTGCTTGGCTGTTTTTCACCACAAGCCGTTAATAAAATCAGACTTGAAAAAACCAGTGAGAAGCAAAGTGCCACTTTGGCCTTAAGGTGGATTTTCATCATATATTCCCTATTGTTATCATTTTTTTCTATCTTACGAGCTTCATCGCAATAAGTTAACCATAAATAAGATTTGGCAGCCAGGTTATCAATCCCGGCCATATGGCCAGGGCTACCAATAGCATTAATTGTATAACGATAAAGGGCACGACTCCTTTATAGATATCCGCAGTGCGTAGGGCTCTATCCGCCACCCCGCGCAGATAAAAGAGCGCAAAACCAAAGGGCGGAGTTAAAAAGGAGGTTTGCAGGTTAATGGCGATCATTATCCCAAGCCAGATGGGATCCAGCCCCATGGCCAACAAGATGGGCGCAACAATGGGCACCACGACAAAGGTGATTTCGATAAAATCCAGGATAAAGCCCAGCAGGAAGATCACCAGCATCACAATAAGGGTAGCGCCCACCACGCCTCCCGGCATTTGCTCAAAAAAGCCATGGACAAGCTCTTCACCACCAAAGCCACGGAAAACCAAAGAAAACAAACTGGCGCCGATTAGGATCATAAAGACCATGGCGGTAATTTTTACAGTGCCCTGCATCACGGCTTGCAAATTTTCGAGTGTCAGTTGCCGCTGCCATAATGCCAACAGGGTCGCTCCCATGGCCCCCACTCCAGCCGCCTCGGTCGGTGTTGCGAAACCCAATAATATCGAGCCAAGTACCACAAACATTAATAGCAGGGGTGGCACCAGGGCCGCAAGCATCATGGACAAATCAAGTTTTTGACTCTCGCCATTGACCTCTCTGGGTAAGGCATCGGGTTTAAGCCATGCAAAGCCAATGCAGTACAGGATATAAAAGCCAACCAGAATCACACCCGGCACAATGGCGCCGGCAAATAAATCACCAACCGAAACGGTTTCCGGATTAAATATCCCCATGTTTAATTGCGCTTTTTGGTAGGCACTGGATAAGACATCTCCCAGCAAGACCAAGGCGATAGATGGCGGGATAATTTGCCCGAGCGTCCCCGTCGCGCAGATAATTCCGGTAGAGAATGCCGGGTTATAACCGCGCTTTAGCATGGTGGGCAGGGATAACAAGCCCATGGTAACAACTGTTGCTCCCACTATGCCGGTACTGGCAGCCAGCAACATGCCCACCAGGGTAACGGCAATCCCCAGACCGCCACTAAAGCGGCCAAACAGTAAAGACATGGCGTTGAGCAGATTCTCGGCTATTTTCGAGCGCTCGAGCATGGCGCCCATAAACACAAACAGGGGCACGGCCAGCAGCGTCTGATTATTGATAACCCCATAAATACGACTGGGAAAGGCACTTAAAAACGCGGCTTCAAAAGTCCCCGTTGCCATGCCGATACCGGCAAAAATCAGGGCCGTACCCGCCAGCGAAAAGGCAACCGGATAGCCAAATAGCAGGACAATGCAGACACAGGCAAACATCAAGATGGCGACATACTCCATTAGATTATGCCTCCTTGCCATTTGCTTGAATCAGTACAAGCAGGTTACGGCCCATTTCGGCCAGCCCCTGCAAGGCAAGCGTGACAGGGAGCAATAACAACAGGCTCTTATTCAAATAAACCAGTGGCAGGCCACCGGCTTCGGCAGACGCTTCCATGATTTGCCAGGAGGTTTGCACATAGTCAAGACAGATAAAACCGATAAACAGACAGACAGGCAGCAGCAGGAATAGTCCGCCTAGCAGGTTAACCCAGGCTTTTTTTCGCGGAGAAAATCTCTGGTAAAAAATATCAACCCTGACATGGCCATCGGCTTGCAAGGTGTAACCGGCCCCCAACATAAAAACCATACCATGAAAATAAAGCACGGACTCCTGCATGGCGATCCAGCCAATATTAAAGCCATAGCGCAAAACCACTATGAGAAAAGTCAGCAACACCATCAATAGGGTTAGCCAGGCGATAATTCTCCCCAGCCTGTCTGTCATTTGATCCAGCAAAGCAATAAGCTTGATAAGCCATGGAGGCCGCATAAAAGTTCCTAGAAATCTGATATCAATTCACATAATTATTTAGCCACTTAGTAATCAAATAGTTATGCGACTTGGTATTGTTTATATTTTAGGAACAGATAAATAACAGAAAATCCGGCAAATTGGAATGTGACTATAGCACCAGGTGAGGCACTGTCAGCGAGTTTGGCTGAAAACTAAGTGCCTGTTCAATCAATTTCGATGAAAGAACCTGGGCCAACTATATTCTCCCGATGGATTTATAAGAGAGCTGGGTATTATCGGCATAATAATCATTCCACTCTTTTTCGGTATAGGTGTGCAGGGCCAGCGCATGAATGTGTTCAACAAGTTCGTTTGCCAATATGGCATTTATTGCCCTATGCCTTTTTACCAGGCGCTCACCTTCAAAATCACTGGAGACTATAATGACCTTAAAGTGTGATTCACTCCCCATAGGCTCATTATGCTGATGACTTTCATTCACCACATCCAAATGCAAGGGAGAAAACGCAGACAATAATTTATTTTCAATTATCGTTTCGATAGTCATATTATTTCCCTGAGAGTCTTTTTTTACCATCACTATTAACTCTAGCCCCTGAAGCCAAATATTCCACACGTCTAGAAGGCTAATTGTAAAAATGGCGATAACTCAGCGCCGATATTAAAAATTTATTTTCACTTTTTAATTTGTCGAAAGGTAAGATTGATCCGGGGGGATTTCACTTTCTTGGTTCTGGGCAAAGCATGCTGCCAATAGTGCTGAGTTGCTCCCGCCATAATCAATAAGCTGCCGGATGTTAGGGGGATAGTTAGTTTTTCTCCGCTATACTTATGCTTTAGTTGAAAATTTCTTTCATCCCCTAAAGACAGAGAAGCGATAACTGGGTCCTTTCCTAACTCAGCCTCATCATCACTGTGCCAGCCAACGGTATCATTTTGGTCACGATATAGGTTGGCAAGCACCGCATTAAAAGGGGTTTGGCACTTGTTTTCCACTTGCTGTTTTAGTTCGAGTAATACCGGCAGCCAGGGCTTTGCCGTCAATATCATTCCCGAGTAGCTATAGTCCTTGTCACCATACCAGGCCTGTAACCTGGGAATGGCAACGCGCTTACCATACATCTGGAGATAATCTTGCTGCCAGTCAATTTCGGTCTCTAACCGCCGCAAAAAAGCCCTTCTTTGCGAGACCGGGATAAAATCGGGAAAGTAGCTTAACTTGGCATTAGGGGCTGTAATATTAATGAATCACTCACTTATTTGCATGGCAAAAGCGACTTGTCGCTGGCGGCCAGGCCTTAATTTTGCCACAATATGCGCCTGTTCACCATTCCGGTGCATTTTCATCCCTTGTTAGACCTACTAGGCCAGATTTGTTTATGTTCAGTCCTTTTATAATTAATGACAAAAACCTTAGCTTGGAGCGTTATCCCGTTGCTCAGGTAAACAGGAGCCTGCAGGCATGGGATGCCGCCGATGAGTATCTTGTTAACCATATCAGTGAGCAAGGATTATTAGATAAGGAAGCCAGCATCCTGATATTTAACGATGCCTTTGGCGCTCTGGCGGCTAACTTTAATGATCACCCTGTCTATTCGGTGACGGACTCCTACCTGAGCGAACAAGGCACTTTGCATAATCTGGCACAAAACGGCCTCAACCAGGACAAGCTAACGCAACTTACCAGCCTGGATGAACTGCCGTCACAGGTTGATCTGGTCATTTACAAGATACCTAAAAGTAATTCCTTACTGACCGAGCAGCTGATAAAAATAAAACAGGCGCTTAATCCTGACTCTCGTTTTATTGGTGCCGCACGCGCCAAAGATATTCATGGCTCGACACTGAAACTGTTTGAAAAACACCTGGGAACAACCACCACTTCCCTTGCGGTGAAAAAGGCACGCTTGGTGTTTAGTGAGCTTGATAATCAAGAAGAGATAGATAGTCCATTTCCCACCTGCTGGCAACTGGAAAATACCACATTTTCTATCTGCAATCATGCCAACGTCTTTGCCCGGGAAAAACTGGATATTGGCGCCCGCTACTTTATCCAGAGTTTGCCTGAGATTAATGCTAATGCCAACGTCATAGATCTAGGCTGTGGCAATGGCGTGATCGGCCTGACCGTGCTGGCAAGGCAAGCATCCGCCCAGGTGACTTTTGTGGATGAGTCTTATATGGCGGTCGCTTCCGCCCGGGAGAACATTGCCGCTAACCTAGCTGACAAGGTCGAACAGTGTCAGTTTCTGGTCAATGACTGCCTGACCAATGTCGCAGGTGAAAGCGCGGATATTGTCTTGTGTAATCCACCTTTTCATCAACAAAACGCCACCACGGACCATATTGCCTGGCAAATGTTTAAAGACAGTTATCGGGTCTTGAAAAAAGGTGGGGAATTACGCATCATCGGAAACCGCCAGCTCGGTTATCATGTCAAACTCAAACGCATTTTTGGCAACAGCCGGCTGATCGCCAGTAATAATAAGTTCGTCACTCTTTCAGCGAAAAAATTATGATAAACAAAAAAATCGGTTTCATTATACTCTCTCTATTGTTAACGGCCTGTGCCAGCCAGACCAGCCAAGTGATCATTGCGCCAGAAATAATGTCCGCCTCCGGCACCAAGTATCAGGGCCAGCCGGTAAGCATCAAGGTTCAAGATATGCGCTCGGGTACACATGTGCTGCAAGTCTTACGTAAGGACAAAGCCGCCCAGCTCCACTCTTCACAAGAGGCGATGTCCGGTGTTTTACTCAATACCTTTTCACAGGAATATAAAAAACAGGGCCTGACAGTCACGCCCGCGGCCAACAATGAAATGACGGTATTTATAGATGCAGCGCTGATCAGTGTTCAGCAGGAAATGCTGAAATATAAGGCCAACAGCCATATCTCACTAAGGATTCAGATCGAAAACAGCAAGCAAACCCTGACCAAAACCTTCAATATACGGGGCAACAGCCATGGCCCGCTTCAGGCCGATATCGCGGTACTGGAGCGAGACTTTAATCAACAACTGGCCAAATTGATTGGCCAGGTGCTGGCCAGTGAAGACATTCAACAATTTATTAGGTAAGGACAATGAAAATTATTCTGGCGCTACTCGCCTGCCTCAGCTTTTCTTTATTCGCCCAAGATAAAAAAATAGATCCGGATAACCTGTATCCACAAGTAAAAATGGAAACTTCCATGGGCACCATCATTGTTGAACTGGACAGGGTAAAGGCCCCGTTAACCGTAGATAATTTCCTGACCTATGTGGTGATGGGAGAATACAACAACACCATATTTCACCGTGTGGTGGAAGATTTTATAGTTCAGGGTGGCGGTTATGATGCCAGTTTTACCCAGAAAAAAGATAATGGCACCATAGCCAATGAGTCCGGCAATGGCCTGAAGAATGAGACGGGCACCATAGCCATGGCCAAAGAAAGGCGCCCTCATACCGCCAACCGCCAGTTCTTTTTCAATGTCAAAGATAACACAGATTTAGATCCGGGCAAGCGATGGGGTTATGCGGTATTTGGCAGTATTGTTGAAGGACAGGAAGTGCTCGATAAAATGGCGGTTGTCAAAACAGACTATAACGAAGAGATGGGCTGGGAAGATGTTCCGGTCGAGCCCATCATGCTGATCAAGGCCACCCTGTTGCCGTCACAATAATCCTGCTGAAGCTCTCGGCATCAAGGCGTCAGGCTAGAAAAATGTATGATGTCAACTGCCCTGTTCAGCATTTACTAGATGTCTTTACAAAAAACTACAATATAATTCGTACAAACAAAACACAGGCTAACGTTTTGTTTATTATGCATTTTAATCTAGTAAGATCTTCAGGCTGTGACTTTTATCACAATAACTCACCCTTCGTCTTTTGACATCTGACCATTTATGGACAATAACTAAGGGGTAGCTAGAGGCTGTTTATCTTTCGAGATTGTTTTTGCAGCAGTTTGTTGGCAATTTATACAAGGCAGAGCCTTTGTCGTGTAGTTACTCTACATAAGAAGGTGATAACGCAGGAGAAATAGCCAACAAACGCTGCCTGATAGGTTCGGCTAAAAGCGTTTTATTCTTTGTTGAGCAGTATTTGCTTAGAATACTACACACTGCTCGCCGTGACTAAAACGCTTTTATCTCGAACAAAAATTAATCGCGAAAGATAAACAGCCTCTAGGAAACAGTATCCGTAAATCAATAATCCAAAGTTGCTGACCTTTTTCTAATGACATAATTTCCTGCGAATAACCAGGTCAGCCAGAGGAAGATATATGATAATTGAGCAGTTTATCAATGAAAAAATAATGCAAATAGGCGCCTATATTAAAGCCGTTATCGACAAATCCATTCACTATACCGAACTTGATAAATTTATTATCGATACCATGGAAGAGTGGACCATGCTCAGTGTTATTGATGAAACACCGGGTAGTGCTCGCGAGCGTGTTTTCTGGCATGTGATGCACGAAATCAGTGTCCATGGCGCCCATGCCTTGGATCAAGATTTGTATTTTAAAAGCGAAATCAGCACCTGTCTGGACTTTTTTGCCGGTAAGGGCAGTTATCCCATCGACTGCATTGGCTGGCGACCGCTTCCCTAACCCAGCTTTTTATATCTATATAAAGAATTAGCTTCTTTGGCTAAGCCGTCTCTGTTAGGCTATTGAGCTATACATTCATTTCTGCCAGCTCCTAAATTATTAGATGTCATCACCCCACTCGATCCGAGAAACCTTAGGCTATTTTAAAGACCGCAGACTACTCAGTATTTTTTGCTTCGGCATTGCCAGTGGCTTTCCCTGGGTCATGATAGGCTCGGCCATGAGCGGCTGGTTAAAAGACGAAGGCTTGAGCCGTTCCAGCATCGGCCTGTTTGGGCTAATTTTTGTTGCCTATAGCATTAATTTTTTGTGGTCCCCCCTGGTAGACAGGATCAAGTTACCGGTATTTCACAGGATACTGGGGCAAAGGCGCAGCTGGATTTTAGCCACGCAAATCATTATTTGTCTAACGGCAATTCAGCTTAGCCAGTTAGCCGTTTCCAGCCAGTTAAGTTTGATGGCCTTGCTTGGTTTGGTTATTGCCATTTCAGGAGCAACTCAAGATATAGCCGTAGACGCCTACCGTATCGACTTGCTCGCCAACAGTGACAGCAATTATATGGCAGCGGGCTCGGCCATGGCGACATCCGGCTGGTGGACGGGTTATGCAGGCCTGGGCAGTATTCCTTTTATCCTGGTGGACAAGCCCAACTGGCAATGGCCAGAAGTCTACCTGGTGCTGGCCGGCATTATGGCTGTCCTGATGATAACCGCCTTGGTGGTGCGAGAACCAAGCAGCAATAGAGAGCAGGTCCACAAAGATATAGAAAACAGGTACCTGGCCATATTACCCAAGCAAGGCCACAGGCCTTTGGCGATTCTACTTATTTTGCCCCTGATACTGGCCTGTACACTTTATGCCAACATAGGTTATCCGGGCTGGCCGGAAGATGGCCTGATGCACTCCTATCGTCTTAGTATTCTAAGTGTTTTTATTCTTGCGCTACTGGTGCTATTTAGCCAGCAATTAAGCCGGCTGAACAAATCATCAGTTGCCGAGCAGGAGTTAATAGCCGTCGCGCCAAATCGGGTACATATGCTTACCGCCTGGTTATTAACCACCCTGGTGGCCCCCATTCAGGAATTTTTTCAACGTAATGGCACACGACTGGCAGTATCCATACTCTTGTTTATCTTTTTGTTTAAACTGGGGGAGGCGTACCTGGGCAGGATGTCGATTGTCTTCTATCGGGAAGTGGGCTTCTCCAACGCCGATATCGCCTACTACTCGAAAATGATCAACTGGTCAGTGACCATTATTTTTTCACTGATAGGCAGTGTCTTTACCATTCGCTACGGCATATTAAAGGGGCTGTTTATCGGCGGCACCGCCATGGCGGCCAGCAACCTGTTATTTTCAGTGATGGCCATTGTCGGCCCCAACAAGGCCCTGTTTGCCTTTACCGTCTTTGTTGACGGCTTCACTTCCGCCTGGGGCTCGGTTGCCTTTGTTGCCTTGCTGTCCGTACTTTGCAACCAGTCCTTTACCGCCAGCCAATATGCGCTGATGGCATCGCTAGGCACCTTTGGCCGGGTGATGCTGGGCTCGTATTCGGGTATCATAGTGGACTGGCTAGACGGCAACTGGGCATTGTTTTTTGTCCTCACCGCCTTTATGGTGATCCCTAGCCTGCTCTTCCTTTATTCCATCAGAAAACCCTTAACCTTGCTGATTGAAAAAAATAGCCAAGAGCAAAATAATGGTCAAAAACCCTAGGGGCTGTTGACCTTTGTTTATATTTTCTACAATAGGCTATTTTTAATGATAGCAAAGCAGAATGAACGTGGTTTGGTTGTTCCAAATGAGTGAATTCTAATGCCGCTAGCGTTAAAAATAGCCATTGCCCAAAGGGCTGAGGTTAAAATCACTTTACTCTGCGTTGAAAATTGTTGATTTAGATGACTAAATGACACAATTTCCGCCTTGATTAAAGTGATTTTATCTCTCAGTAG
>Ga0213832_1000467_pt1 | contig 28518 bp, 24 predicted proteins | sample SWATP13_FD_161660 | JGI IMG/M metagenome (GOLD analysis project Ga0213832, IMG submission 161660) | Coastal seawater microbial communities from Marineland, Florida, United States - SWA TP1 #3 | ecosystem: Environmental > Aquatic > Marine > Coastal | place: USA: Florida | collected 2016-08-06 | reverse complement strand
AAAAAGGTAAAAAAACCTTCATTTTGCATGACGGCCCTCCGTATGCAAACGGTGATATCCATTTAGGCCACTCGGTAAACAAAATTCTTAAAGATATTATTGTTAAGTCAAAAACCTTGTCTGACTTTGATGCGCCTTATGTGCCAGGTTGGGATTGTCACGGTTTACCAATTGAATTAATGGTTGAAAAGAAAGTAGGCAAGCCAGGCGTGAAAGTGTCGGCTGCTGAGTTCCGTGAAAAATGTCGCGAATATGCTAAAAAGCAAGTTGAAGGTCAAAAAACAGACTTTAAACGCTTAGGTGTATTTGGTGATTGGGATAAGCCTTACTTAACAATGAATTTCGACTTTGAAGCGAATGCAATTCGTGTACTTGGTCGCATTATTAAAAATGGTCACTTACACAAAGGTGCTAAGCCTGTTCACTGGTGTACAGATTGTGGTTCAGCGCTTGCTGAAGCAGAGGTTGAATACCAAGATAAACAGTCGCCAGCAATTGATGTACGTTTTGAATTTGCTGACCAAGATGCTGTTATTAACGCATTTGAACTAGCAGATGGCCATAAAGGCACGGGTACTGTTAGCACCGCAATCTGGACTACAACACCATGGACATTACCTGCTAACCGTGCAGTAGCTGTTCATGAAAAACTTGAGTATGCTCTTGTTCAAATTGACGATGAAGGTGCACAGCAGCGTCTAATTTTAGGTTCTGAGCTAGTTAAAGATGCTATGGATCGTTATGGCTTTAAGCATTATCACGTACTAGGTTATGTAAAAGGTGCTGCACTTGAGAATTTACAGGTTGCTCACCCATTCTATGACTTCACAGTGCCAGTTATTGTTGCTGATCACGTAACGACTGATTCTGGTACCGGTGTTGTTCATACTGCGCCTGGCCACGGTCAAGAAGATTTCGCAGCGGGTCTTGCTTATGGTTTAGAAGTAGCTAACCCGGTTGGTGCTAACGGTGTTTACTTACCTGACACACCAATGTTTGCTGGTCAGCACGTATTTAAAGCAAATGCGAGCGTCATTGACGTATTAACTGAAAACAATGCGCTATTACACCACCATGCATTAACACATAGCTACCCACATTGCTGGCGTCATAAAACGCCAATCATCTTCCGTGCTACGCCGCAGTGGTTCGTCAGTATGGATCAAGCTAACCTTCGTCAAGATTCATTAAACGAAATCAAAAAGACTGAGTGGTTACCGGAGTGGGGCGAAAGCCGCATTGCCAACATGGTTGAAGGCCGTCCTGATTGGTGTATTTCACGTCAACGTACATGGGGTGTGCCAATTGCACTATTCGTTGATAAAGACACCGGTGCGCTTCACCCAAATACCCAAGAGTTAATCGAAGAAGCGGCAAAACTGGTTGAAAAATCAGGTATTCAAGCTTGGTATGATTTAGACCCTGCAACATTACTTGGCGATGACGCTGAGCAGTACATGAAAGTACAAGATACGCTAGATGTATGGTTTGATTCAGGCGTGACTCATGCCTGTGTGGTTGATGCGCGTGATGATTTAACAGGTCCTGCTGATCTTTACTTAGAAGGTTCTGATCAACACCGTGGTTGGTTTATGTCGTCTATGATGACATCGGTTGCTATCAATGGCCATGCGCCGTATAAGCAAGTCTTAACACATGGTTTCACGGTTGATGAAAACGGCCGTAAGATGTCCAAGTCATTAGGGAACGTTATTTCACCACAAAACGTGATGAACAAACTAGGCGCTGACATCTTACGTTTATGGGTTGCCTCAACTGACTTTACAGCAGAAATGACTGTATCTGACGAAATTTTTAAACGTTCAGCTGACCGTTACCGTCGTATCCGTAACACCAGCCGTTACTTACTTGCCAATCTAAATGGCTTTGATCCAAAAACCGATCAAGTTGCCATTGAAGACATGGTTGAGCTTGACCGTTGGATTGTTGGCCGTGCAGCCGAGCTTCAAGATGAAATCTTAGCAGCTTACGACAAGTACCAAATGCTGCTGGTAACGCAAAAGCTTATGAACTTCTGTACTGGTGAGCTTGGTTCGTTCTACCTAGATGTAATCAAAGACCGTCAGTACACAGCGAAAAGCGATAGCCATGCACGTCGTTCATGTCAAACAGCGCTTTACCATATTGCTGAAGCAATGACGCGTTGGATGGCACCAATCTTAAGCTTCACAGCACAAGAGATTTGGGAAGCACTACCAGGCGAGCGTGATAACTTTGTGTTCACTTCGGTGTGGTACGATGGCTTAAAAGCCTCTTCGCAAGGTAAGTTCAGCAACGACGATTGGTTAACAATTTTAAATGTGCGTGATGAAGTAAACCGTGTACTAGAAGCGGCTCGTAAAGAAGACGTTATTGGTGCAACTTTACAAGCAAACGTAAGCATCTACGCAAGTGAAGAGTTAAGCGCGAAATTAGCTGCGTTAGGTGATGAACTACGCTTTGTATTATTAACGTCAGGCGTCACCGTTGAAACTGTAACAGCGCAGCCTGAAGGTACTCAGGCGACTGAGATTGATGGCCTATTCATTAAAGTCGCTGCAACAACCGCTGAAAAATGTGAGCGTTGTTGGCATTACTGTGATGATGTAGGTGCTAACCCTGCTCATCCTGAAATCTGTGGCCGTTGTGTAAGCAATGTTGACGGCGATGGTGAACAGCGTCAGTTCGCATAGGAGTTGTTTGTGAGCAAACTAGCCGGAAAAAGTGGCTTGGTTTGGTTATGGCTGAGTCTACTACTTTTAGTAGTAGACCATGCGACAAAAACACTTGTCGTTAATACCATGGCCTACAAAGAGTCAATCGATATTCTGCCTTTTTTTAATTTCACTTATGTACATAACTATGGTGCCGCTTTTAGCTTTTTAAGTGACTCTGGAGGTTGGCAACGCTGGTTTTTTAGTCTGATTGCTGTGTCGATCAGTGTGCTTTTAGTATGGTGGCTTAAACGCTTACCAGCAACAAACAAGGTACTGTGCTCAGCATATGCATTAGTGTTAGCAGGGGCTATTGGCAATTTATACGACCGTATTGCTTATGGTTATGTCATTGACTTCTTGCACGTCTATTATGAAAACTGGCACTTCCCTGTTTTTAATATTGCCGATTGTGCCATTTGTATTGGTGCCGCATTACTTTTATTTGATGCCTTCACAGGCGAAAGTCCTAAGGAGCAAAAAGCATGAGCCAAGCAGTAATTGGTAATAACTCTGAAGTGATCTTTCATTTCTCGATTAAGTTAGAAGATGGCTCAGCAGCCGATTCTACTAAAGTTCATAATAAACCAGCTAAATTGCGAATGGGTGACGGAAGCTTAACAGAGAACTTTGAAAAATGTTTGTTAGGTTTAGCGGCAGGTGACAATAAATCTTTTGAACTTGAGCCAGAGGATGCATTTGGTCAACCTAATCCTGATAACATTTATTATGTTGACCGCAGCAAGTTTGGTGCCGATACCCCAGCAGAAGTTGGCAATATAATCGCGTTTACTCAACCAGACGGTACTGAATTACCTGGTCTTGTTCGTGAAGTACAAGGTGAGTCTGTAACGATTGATTTTAACCATCCTTTGGCAGGTCAACGTTTGACTTTTGAAGTTGAGATTTTAGAGGTAGCGGGCTGATGGATATTTTATTAGCCAATCCGCGTGGTTTTTGTGCCGGAGTGGATCGTGCAATTAGTATTGTTGAGCGCGCACTCGATATCTTCGAAAAGCCTATCTATGTTCGCCATGAAGTTGTGCATAATCGTTATGTGGTTGATGGTTTAAAAAATCGTGGTGCTGTTTTTGTTGAAGAGCTTGACCAAGTGCCTGACGATAGCATTGTTATTTTTAGTGCCCATGGTGTATCGCAAGCTGTTCGTAACGAAGCAAAACGCCGTGAATTAAAAGTGTTTGATGCAACCTGTCCGCTGGTCACTAAAGTTCATATGGAAGTAACGCGTGCGAGTAAAAAAGGCATAGAGTGTGTGTTGATTGGCCACCACGGGCATCCTGAAGTTGAAGGCACCATGGGTCAGTACGACAACGAAGCGGGTGGTATTTACTTAGTAGAAACCCCTGAAGATGTCGAAAAGCTGAGCGTTAAAAACCCTGAAAACTTATTTTACTGTAGCCAAACGACATTATCAGTGGATGATACGGCAGATGTGATTGATGCACTACGTGCTAAGTTTCCAGCCATTGATGGCCCACGCAAAGATGATATTTGTTACGCAACGCAAAACCGTCAAGACGCAGTCCGTGATCTAGCGGATAAAGTGGATGTATTACTTGTTGTGGGAGCAAAAAATAGCTCTAACTCAAATCGTCTACGCGAGCTTGCTGATAAAATGGGCACTAAGGCGCATTTGATTGATGATGCAAGTAACGTTGAAGCGGATTGGTTCAACAATGTAAATGCGGTGGGTGTTACTGCCGGCGCATCTGCACCCGAGGTTTTGGTTCAGCAAGTTATTGCGCGCCTGAAAGAATTAGGCGGTAATCAAGTTGTTGAAAACCCTGGTGAAGAAGAAAATATAGTATTTGCCGTTCCTGTTGAGCTACGCTAATCTAAGCGGATAACTGTGAACAAAAAATAGGAGAGCCCATGAGCAAACAGCCAACTAAAAACGGTTTGCTGATTGAGGCTCTTTTTCAATCCAGAGGGGTACTCGCAACCCTCGTCGTCAGTCAAACCATTGCTGTTTTATTGGCTTTTTCGCCTGCCAGCTATGGTGATGTGTGGCTTCGCCTAGCTGTTTTTAGTTTCTTTTTACACCTTGTTTTTCTGACTAGCGTTGCCGTGCTTTATGTTTCTAGAGAGCCGCTTGCTAGATTATCAAATACATGGCAAGTCATTGCCTTAAGTTCCTTACTTCTTTTATTAACATGCTTGTACAGCTTTTTTGTGCTCAGTCTTTTTGATGAACTTTATCAGGTTGACTCCCTAACTCATTTTTTAGCAAGCAATATGCTGATTATCTTTTTAGTGACAGTGCTTTTTGTACAGTTTATTTCTATTCATAATCAAAAAGAGCAGCAGACAAAAGCGTTAATCCAAGCAGAACTGGATGCTTTACAAGCACGTATTAGACCGCATTTTTTATTTAACAGTTTAAATACCGCAGCAGAACTGACTCACCATGATGCTAATGCGGCTGAGCAGGCTATTTTAGCTTTAGCCGCTTTGTCGCAGGCAGCAATGAGAAGCGGTAAGGCAATTAGTTTAAGTGATGAAATAAGCTTATGTCAGCAATATATTAGCTTAGAAAAATGGCGTTATGGTGAGCGCTTAGTGGTGTGTTGGCAATTACCTGATGACATACCAGAATTAGATATTCCCTGTTTAACAATTCAGCCACTGATTGAAAATGCTGTTTGTTATGGTGTCGAGCCGGCAGATAAGGGAGCGAGGATTAATATTTCTATGCATGTTTCAGATAAAAGTTACACGTTTATAATTACTAATCCGCTTTACAAAAATAAGGGTGCTTCGCCAAGTGGTAACGGCATGGCGCTTGAAAATATTCGCCAGCGTTTAGAGCTTTTTTATAACTATAAAGCCCAGTTACTGACCACTCAAAGAGAGGGGGAGTTTAGAGTGAAACTTGTGCTACCAAGGCTAAAAATACAATGATAAGTACATTAATTGTTGATGATGAACCGCTAGCACGGGCCCGTATAAAACGCTTACTCGCAGCGCACCCTCAATATGAGGTGATAGCCGATGCTGAGGATGGCGAGTTGGCAGTTAAGTTATGCCAACAGTTACAACCTGATTTAGTCCTTTTAGATATTAACATGCCAAAGTGCTCAGGGATGGACGTTGTAGCCGTGTTGAAACAGCTGACTATTCCACCTGCCGTAGTGTTTTTAACAGCACACCCAGAGCACGCGCTCGAAGCTTTTGAGCTTGCTGTTGACGGTTATTTAGTTAAACCCGTTACAGCGGATGCATTATCGAAAACGCTGTCTCAACTGAGAAGATTAAATCGTGCTCAAGTGAGTAAAAGTGATGACCTTTATATTAGCTATCAGCTTGCAGGGGTCATTAAGCGAGTGCATATTGAAGATATAATTTGTTGTACAGCTGAGCAAAAATATACGCGTTTAATCTTTGACGGTGGCGAAGCTTTAGTCGAGCAAAGTTTAAAACAGCTTGAACATCAGTACCCAGCGCAATTAATGCGCATTCACCGTAATACATTGGTTAATAAAAACCGAATTTATAGTATGACCCATGATGATGGTGTGCACTCGTTGATGTTAGATGGTGTGTCGACAAAATTTGTTATAAGTCGACGAGAAGTAAAGTCTGTTAAGGCTATTATGGGTAAATAGCGTGGCTTAATGTACCGTTTATCAATAAAAATGACCGCTCATCCATTCTTATATTGCTATTTATTGACCCCATCTTATGCTTAATCTATGGAAAAGTATCAATTGAATTCATTATGTTAAACAAATCACAAGTCCAAGGCTTTACGCTAATCGAAGTGCTTATAGCTTTTGTGATCTTAAGCTTTGGCTTGCTCGGTGCTGTGGCACTTCAAGCAAAGGCAAAGCAAGCGAGTTTTGACTCAATGCAGCGTGCAGCGGCTATTGCTTTGGGTAACGATATTATCCAGCGAATGCGTGCGAATGACACGGCAGGGTTTGCAGGTCGTTATAACGGAACATTAACCAGTGACACACCATTAAATACAAATTTACAGTGCTTTAATAACGCTTGCTCTGCAGAGCAAGTGGCGGCACTTGATAAACAGCAGTGGGTGAGAGCTATTCAAGCGCGTGAGAATACGGGGGCTTTAGATGATGCAACCGTGTGTATAAATGCAGCGTCGCTGGGCACAGCAAATGAATTTAATATTGAAGTGGTTATCAGTTGGCAAGGCCGTCAAAAGATTAAAGCAAACAGTGATACAGCAGCAGTTGATTGCGGCGCATCAAATGATAAACGACGCTTAATTGTACTCGAAAGTTATATATATCTAAGGTCTTGATATGAAAAAGCATATTGGCTTTACATTAGTCGAAATGATGGTTGCACTGTTTATAGGTGGCCTGGTGTTGGGCGGAGTCATGTTCACTTACTTGAGTATGAAAGTCACAACCCGAGACACGATGACAATAGGCGAGCTTCAAGAAACGGGCCGACTTGCAATGAATATAATGCAGCGTGACATTGAGCAAATAGGTTTTTGGGGAACATATTACGAAAAATCAATGACATCTGAAAATACGGATACTTTAACCAATCCTGGTAACGATTGTTTTGGGGGTCTCAATAACGGCAGTTTCCCTGACGCGGCATCCGTTACTAACTTTCGCTCTGTTTATGCGGTAAATACAACCGATAATACCGCACTAAGCTGTATTAATAATGTAAAAAAAGATACCGATGTTCTGCAAGTAAAGTTTTTAGAGGGCTTAGAGATAGCACCTGCTAAAACAAACAATAATTTTTACTATTTTATCGCTGAACAAGATAGGGGAGAGTTTCGTCGGGGTCCTGTTGATGCTGCCAGCATAAGTGGCAATGCGACTGTATGGCGTTATCGTCATCATGTTTACTATATTTCTGAGCAAACATTCACTATTAATGAGCAACAAATTTCTGTACCTGTACTGATGCGCAAACGACTAAGACCAGGCTCTGGCATGGTGACCGAAACCATTATGGAAGGGGTCGAAGACATACGCTTTGTATTTGGCCTAGATACAACAAATAACAGCCGTGTTGATACCTATAAAAGTATTGAAAATATGACTAATTCTGATTGGGAAAGCCGTCAAAGTATTTTAACTGTTCAGGTCTTTTTACTCACAAGGTCGTTAATGCCTGATGCAAATCTGAAGTTGAAAAATCAAACCTATACGTTGGGCGAAGATGCTAATAAGCGAGAGCTCACATTTAATGATAACTTCAGGCGTGCGTTGTTCACTACGACTATCCGCTTAAATAACGTAGGAGCTAACCTATGGCGCATTTAGTTTCGGTAAAAAAACAACAAGGTGTTGTGCTGATAGTCGCCTTGATTATGGTTGTGGCTGTAACTGGAATAGCGGTTACCTTAATGAGTAGCAGTAGCATTGATATAAAAATTACGAATGCGGCTCAAGAGCGGGATGCCGCCGAGAACAAACTAATCGGTATTGTTCAAGAGGTCATTGCAAAAGAAGCACTCGAAGACGGTAAAAGTGCATTTTTATTGAAACCCGCAAAAATACCTGCTGAGGGTTTTAAAATGAACAAAGTTGATAATGAGACAAGCACACTTAAAAATATGAACAAAGGGCCATCAGCATTACTTTGCCCACGCAAGTTTGATCCGACCCCAGGTATTGTTTGTAATATGGTGCAAATTGACACAAGCCTTACTTATGGTTCCAAGAGCAAGCACACATTAACCGTTGTCACAGGTGTTGCCCAAGAGATGGCGAACGTGAATTCGGGTGGTTAACTGGAGATTTATGATGAAAATTAAACGTTTAACTCGCAGTATACTGCTCGGTTTCATAACGCTATCTGGTATGTCGGTGCAAGCAGAAGATATTGAGCTCTATGTTAACCATAATGTAGATTTAGATGAGAGACCACGCGTTCTGATTGTGTTTGATACGTCAGGAAGTATGGCGTTTTCAACAGCCACAGGTAACAGTTGTGGCTATAACTATTATACCGGCTACGTTGTATGTCCGGACAGTCGCTTGGGGGTTGCACAGGGTGCAATTACCAGCTTGGTTGATGACAATGACGATATTGATTTTGGCCTGATGAGGTTTAATGGTACAGAAGGGGGTTATGTACTTGCAGGTATTGGCTCATCGACATCACTTTTAAAGCAAACTCTTTCAGCTCTCCCTGCTGATGGTGGTACGCCTTTAACGGAAACATTATGGGAAGCGTATCTCTATATTACAGGGCAAAGCGTATTTTATGGACAGAATGTTAGTGAAGCCCAGCGTGACACATCAATAGAAACGAGGGTTCAATCAGGACCGTGGTGGCGACCTAGATATAGCTATACTTATAACTCACCTTTTGATACTACAGAAGAAGCCAAACGTTGTGATAACTCAATTAACGTTATTTATATGACTGATGGGGATCCTTCTGCTGACCAAGATGGCGAGCAAAATAGCAATATTAGCTCATTGTATAACACTCATTTTAATCAATATCTATCTAGCACAGACAAAATAGCCGGTGTATACCTACACAAGCTTGCTCAGATAATTCACGGCACTGAGGATGTTGACGTGGATTTATTCCCTTCGACACCGGATATTCATGAAACAGGGCGAGTATACACAATCGGCTTTGGTAGCGGTATGAGTAATAATGGTAAACGCTTACTATCGGAAACGGCTAAGCTAGGTGGCGGCCAATACCTCCACGCGAATACCTCTGAGCAATTATCGCAGGCACTTAAAAATACCATTACTCAAATCCGTGAAGTAAACGATAGTTTTACCTCACCGTCCATCGCGAGTAATAACGTTGATCAAACCCGTAGTCGTGAAGATATTTACTATGCAATGTTTTATCCAGAAACAGGTGCTCGTTGGCGAGGTAATCTAAAAAAACTAAAAGTGTCTGGTGAACAAATTGTTGATTCGACAGGTAAACCAGCTTTAAATGAAGATGGGCTTATATCAAACAAAGCGCGTACATATTGGTTACCAGATAACGAGGAAGCTGATGGTAATACAGTGCAACGCGGCGGTGTGAACCTGCTGTTGAGTAGCCTTGCAAGTCGAAAACTTTATACTGATGCAGGCTCGTCAGCTTTAATCAGCTTTACGAAAAGTAATGTATCTAATGCGCTTGGCGGAGATGATAAAGCGGCAGCTGCGTTTGGAGTGGACAAGTCTCAATTACAAAAAACGATTGATTGGGCAAGGGGAATCGATGTTGATAATGAGGATGAAGATGCATCTTCAATTGATCAACGCCAAGATATTTTCGGTGATCCGTTGCACTCAAAGCCTGTGACAATAGATTATGGTAATGACGATATACGTATTCTAATTGGCACCAATGCGGGTTTTTTGCATCTTTTTCAAGATAAAAATGACGTGCTAAAAGAAAGCTGGGCATTTATGCCAAGTAGCTTATATAAAATAGTGAAACCGTTAAGAGACAATCAGTCCAACACAAAAGTGTACGGCGTCGATGGTCCTATTTCAGTGTTCTTTGATGATAAAAACGGTGATGGGATTGTTAACGGTAGTGACCGCGTGTGGGCTTTCTTTGGCTTTAGACGTGGCGGTAGTTACTATTATGGTCTTGATATTACTAACCCTGATTCACCAAGCCTGATGTGGAATGGGCCTATTGTGGGTGGTTCTGCTGACTTTAAAGAGCTTGGTCAATCTTGGTCTAAACCGACGGTGACCTATATAAATCTAGAAGGGTATGAAGACCGCCCACTGCTGGTTTTTGGAGCAGGTTATGATACCAATAAAGATAATGTTATTCGTACTGCTGATAGTAAAGGGCGAGGCATTTATATTGTCGATGCACAAACGGGTAAAAAGGTATGGGCACTCACGCCGACTGAAAATGGTTTTCAAGGCAATCACAGCATAGCCTCAGACATAACAACACTGGATTCTGACTATGATGGCTACGTTGACCGTTTATACGCCACAGATACCGGCGGCAATGTTTGGCGCGTAGATATGCCTTCAAACACTCCTAACGACGCGAAGCAGCCATGGACACATTTTAAGCTAGCGAGTTTAGGCAATACTCTATCGACGCAAGACCGACGTTTCTTTTATAAACCGTCGGTGGCCAGAACTGTGTTCAGCAAAGTGACAAAAACAACGGTGAATGGCCAATCGACAATTGCCCGACTAGACACACCGTATGATGCGGTATTAATTGGTAGCGGCAATCGCTCAAAGCCTACAGCCACCACGACTAACGATCAGCTTTATATGATTCGTGATATCAATACAACTACACAATCATTCCAAGGTAGTGACGTCCCCGTCGCCATTACGCAATCAGACTTAATGAATATGGATTCAGACCCATTTGGTAATGCATTAGACGATGTTGAGGAGTTTACAGAGCTTGAAGTTGAGTTATCTGAGTATTACGGTTGGTACTACAACTTACCTGCTGCTGGTGAGAAATCACTTGCTGCTAGTACGGTGATTGGTGGTGTGGCTTATTTTACAAGTTATACCCCATCTTCTGCCACTGAAACGGTAAACCAGTGTTCTTTAACTGGTGGGGCAGGTGGCCTGTATGCATTTCATTTGCATTATGGCACCAAGGTTTATGACGAATTAAAATTTACTACATCAAATGATGTACCAGATACGCCACAGTTATACTTTGGTGTTGGTGATAGTTGTGTTGACAAAAACAACAATGGTTTTTGTGATGATTTATCTGATACTGAAAACCCTGACGTAATTAAAGATACAAACATAAAAGTGGAAGAAAAAAGTCAATTTATGACCATAGGGCCGGGTCTCAAAGGGCAGCAGAATCCGTTTAAAGTTAAAAAAATAGTCGGGCCAAATCTCACTCAAGAAGATGGTAAAATTAAGCTCGTAAGCGATACTGATCCTGTTGGCTTTGGCTTTGAGACACAACAAACCTATATTTATAAGCGAGAAGTAAATGATAAAAGTCAATAAAGCGAACGCTGGCTTTACACTGATAGAGCTCATGATAACAGTGGCTATTTTGGGAATTATTGCCAGTATTGCCTTGCCTAGTTATTTTCAGCATGTCAAACGTACTGCCAGAACAGAAGCAATAACGGCATTATTAGATGCTGCCAATAAGCAGGAACAATTCTTTGTTGATAATAGAGAGTATACAACCGTGCTGGCTGATTTAGGTGTCGCAAGTAAAACAGAGAATAACTTCTATACGATATCTGTGACTGTTGATAATGATGCGGGGACATTTGAGTTTACCGCCACACCTGCATCGGGACCTGTATTACAAGATACCGAATGCACCTCTTTATCAATCTCAGATACCGGATTAAAGACATCGAAAGGCTCAGCTAATGCAAAAGAATGCTGGGGCCGATAAAAAGAGCCTATAACTGGCACTTATCAGTATCTTTTAAACGAGTACGGCCGGTAAAACTTAGCGAAATAGCAAGCCCTTTTAGGCTTGCTTTTTTGTACTCAGGGCAATAGATAAAAGTGCCGTTATTAAAGCCCATAGGGGTGCCATTAGGCCTAAAAGTAATAGCATGTCGAGGGTAGGTGAGTTGATCTAGCCTGTTAATTGCCTCTAGCTCAAGGATGACTGTATCACTACTATCAAGCACACCAATTTCATTATTGTCTACAAATACGGTGAGTGATTTGTGCCAGTAGTCCTTGTTACAGTGATTATCTTTTAGAGCACAAAATGTTATGAATGCATCGTTGGTTTGTGCATTATGACGGCTTATCCCCAGCGCACGCCTAATCTCTTGCATTTTGTTTTCTAGGCGATTTTTGGCAAGCAAAGGGGTATATTCAAACAACGCTATATTAAGAAGAATAGCTAAAACAGACAACACAACTAAGCTTTCTATAAGTGTTGTGCCTTTTAATTTCCACCAATACGTTTTTGTCTCCATCCGTGAAGATCTCATTTATTATAGTTTCTTCAACTATATTCATGTCCCTTTATTGGTGTCAAATAAGTTGCTTAATTACAGCTTTTAGTCGTATTCCCATTATATAAAGCAGTCCCAGATTTGAATACTGTAAGCTCTTTATTGTTATCTCCGTCTGCTTTTGAAGGGCAATAGATAAAAGCGCCAGCAGTTGTTGTGATCATCCCGCTTGTATCAAAGATTAATGAACTGCCACCTGAAAATTGGAGCCTACTGCTAGTTGGAAGCTCTTTCATTACTCTGAGAATTTTATCGTTTTGAGCAGGGTTGTAGACACCGTTTTGATTAGCATCATAAAATACAAATACAGTGCCTTCCTGCCAGTTATTTGAACAAGTAACGCGACTATTATTTTCAATGTTAGTGGTACTTCCTGCGCACACAACAACTAAAGAGTCAGAGCTGGTGGCTTTGGCTCTTGCGAAACTAATATTACGTTTTAATTCTTGAAGATAGCTTTCAGCACGATCTTTTTCGAGTAGGTCAGAACTATCCCACAATGCGATGACAGCGATAATACCCACTATTGTGATAGTGACCATGAGCTCTAAAAGCGTAAAACCTTGTTGTGATGATTTCATTGTTGTCTCTATTATCAAACGCCTCATTTAATAATATCATGATTGCTGGTTTAATCACCGAAATTCATAGCTTTGTTTGCCATCAGAGTCGGTATTGTCTAAAATCGAGGCAATTAAGAAATAAAAAGTAACCCAAAAAATGAAAAAAATTGAAGCAATCATAAAACCATTTAAGCTTGATGATGTTCGTGAAGCATTATCAGAAGTGGGTATCACAGGGATGACAGTAAGCGAAGTTAAAGGCTTTGGTCGTCAGAAGGGGCATACAGAGCTTTATCGTGGTGCTGAGTACATGGTTGATTTTTTACCGAAAGTAAAACTAGATATCGTGCTCGCCGATGAAGATGTTGATAGAGCAATTGATGTTATCGTTAAAACGTCACAAACAGGTAAAATTGGCGATGGTAAAATTTTTGTTACTGACGTTGAGCGTGTAGTTCGTATTCGTACTGCTGAAGAAGATGAAGACGCGATTTAATATAAAACTCGCAAATATTAAAAAAGGCGCCAAAGGGCGCCTTTTTAGTTTTCAATCAATTTGAACGATTATTCGCTTCTCGCGTTGCTTTAGCGTGTTCACTTAGCTCAGGTAAGCCAAGTTTGTCGTAGCTTTTTACCATGATCTCAAGCGCTTGATCTAAGTAACTACTTTGTGAGTAATGCTCGACCACATATTTACCACGGTTTGCAGCCGCAAGGTACGCCTCACGTTCATAATAGTATTGCGCTACTTTTAATTCGTAACGTGCCATTTTATTTAACAACCATACCAAACGTTTTTTAGCTTCAGGGGCATATGCGCTATCAGGGAAACGCTTTAGTAATGTTGATAAGTCAGTAAATGCAACACGCGTACGATTTGCGTCTCTGTCAGCGCGGTCTACACCAAAATATTCCTGAAATGCATTTTCATCCGCTTTAATATTAACTAAGCCACGCATGTAATACATGTAATCTAAGTCTTTGTGATTTGGATTAAGGCGAATAAAGCGGTCAATAGTTGCCAGTGCCTGCTCGGTATTACCTGATTGATAATGTGCATACACTAAGTCCATTTGCACTTGTTTTGACAAAGGGCCAAATGGATAGCGTGAATCAATTGCACTTAAAAGTTCAATTGCACGGGCATAAAGACCCGAGTCTAATGTTTCTTTTGCATCTTCGTATAAAGCTTGCGCAGATTTATTAGGAACCCGTTGTATATCTTCTTGATCAGGTGCTGATGAACAGGCACCTAAACCAAGTAATGAAACTGAAAAAACTATGGCGAACGCACGTTTCCCTATTTTATTTATCATTTTATTTATTACCTTTGATGTCTTCGGCTAGGCCAAGTGAGGAAAACCGAGTAAACTATACGTATTAAAGCGATTCTAACCCAGTCGAGCAAAGCTTGCACTGGTAAATTGGGTAAAGTTACTAATGTCAGAGCAAATTTCTCTCCAAGCCGAGGTTCCAATAGACCTTGGCGGTAAACGTCTAGACCAAGTATTGGCACAATTGTTCCCTGATTATTCTCGTTCACGTATAAAAACGTGGATTTTAGATGATAAAATAACCGTTAACGGTGAAATATTAAACACACCGCGTGAAAAACTACTCGGTGGCGAAATGGTCAGTGTTGAAACAACCATCGAAGCTCCGCGCGAGTACGAAGCACAAAATATCAAATTAAACATCGTTTATGAAGACGATGATATTTTAGTGATCAATAAACCAATGGGGTTAGTTGTTCACCCTGGTGCAGGTAATCCTGATGGCACCGTATTGAATGCATTGTTACACCATTACCCTGATATCATTAATGTGCCTCGTGCTGGTATTGTGCACCGTTTAGATAAAGACACCACAGGTTTAATGGTGGTAGCAAAGACAATTCCTGCGCAAACACATTTGGTATCTGCTTTACAAAAGCGTGAAAACTTCACCCGTGAATATGAAGCAATTTGTAATGGTTCAATGACAGCAGGTGGCATGGTTGAAAAACCAATTGGCCGTCATGCAACTAAACGAACTCATATGGCCGTGCATGAAATGGGTAAACCCGCGGTTACTCACTATCGGGTTGCAGAAAAATTTAGAGCACATACACGCTTACGTTTACGCTTAGAAACCGGTCGTACTCACCAAATCCGTGTACACATGGCTTATTTGAATCACCCGCTAGTGGGCGATCAACTATACGGAGGCCGCCCACGTCCACCTAAAGGGGCAACACCTGAGCTATTTCAAATGCTTCGTGAGTTTAAGCGCCAAGCCTTGCATGCAGTTAAGCTGTCAATTGCTCACCCGATCACTGGCGAGATGATGACATGGCAGGCACCGATTCCTGATGATATGGCTGCGATGACAGAAGCTTTACGCGCAGACACCAAAGCAAACCCAAATATCGAGTTTTAATCGTTATGATCACACCAGCATGGACTGCCCCAATAACAATTAGCGCACTGAGTACTACTCGCAAGGGCGGTGTTTCTGTTGCACCTTTTGATAGTTTTAATGTGGGGTTACATGTTGGTGATGATGAGCAGGCCGTGCTTGCAAATCGAGAGCTGCTAACAAATCAGTTGCCAAATCCTGCTGTGTGGTTAAATCAAATTCATAGCAGTGACGTCGTGGTGATTGATGAAGACAGTGACTTAAACCAAGTCCGCTCTGCTGACGCGCTTTATACTCGTGTAGCAAAACAGCCGCTTGCGATAATGACCGCGGATTGCTTACCCGTATTACTTTGCTCAACCACCGGTGATGAAATAGCAGCAGTGCATGGTGGTTGGCGTGGTTTAGCCCAAGGTATATTGGCAAACACTATTGCACATTTTAAAGCTAAACCAAGCGATATTATTGCTTGGTTTGGTCCTGCCATTAGCCCTTCAGAATTTGAAGTAGGGCAAGAAGTAAAAGCATGCTTTTGTGAGCTAAATGCTAACCATCAACATGCATTTACGCCTAGAGGTGATAAATATTTAGCTGATATTTATTTACTTGCTCGCCAGCAATTAGCGCACTTAGGCGTGGTAAATATTTTTGGTGGCGAGCACTGTACTGTTAGTGATAAGTCACAGTTTTTCTCATATCGCCGCGATGGCGAAACAGGGCGTATGGCAAGTTTGATCTGGCGCAATTAATACCACTTTTTTGCGATTAAATTATCGTCTCTTACTTGAACAAATCATTAAGCATACCCATTAATTAAGCAATTAGATTTTTTAATAGGTAAACCCTTATGCGTTTAGATAGATTTACAAGTAAATTTCAATCTGCGCTTTCAGATGCGCAGTCATTAGCACTTGGGCGCGATCATCAATTTATTGAGCCAGTACACTTGATGTATTCTTTGCTTCAGCAAAATGGCTCGAGTGTGCGTGCGCTGTTAGCCCAAGCAGGCGTGAGTGCTGATGAATTAAACACCAAGTTATCGCAAGAAATCGAAAAACTATTTAAAGTTGAAGGCATTGGCGGCGATGTTCAACTATCAAATAACATGGTTTCGTTGATAAACCTGTGTGATAAATACGCGCAAAAACGTAAAGATAAATTTATCTCAAGTGAGCTATTTGTTCTTGCAGCATGCGAAGACAAAGGTCCACTAGGTGATATTTTTAAAGCACTTAATATTACTTCGAGTAAAATTGAAGCAGCAATCGAGGCTATTCGTGGTGGCCAAAAAGTCGATGACCCTAATGCTGAAGAAACTCGTCAGGCATTAAAAAAATTCACAATCGATCTCACTGAGCGCGCAGAGCAGGGTAAGCTTGACCCTGTTATTGGCCGCGATGATGAGATACGCCGCACGATTCAGGTATTACAACGTCGTACCAAAAATAACCCTGTACTCATTGGTGAGCCAGGTGTGGGTAAAACTGCGATTGCCGAAGGCTTAGCGCAACGCATCATAAATGGTGAAGTGCCTGAGGGGCTAAAGAGCAAACGCGTTTTATCGCTTGATTTAGGTGCCTTGGTCGCAGGCGCTAAATACCGTGGTGAATTTGAAGAGCGTTTAAAATCAGTACTGAATGAACTTGCCAAAGAAGAAGGCCAAGTGATCCTCTTTATTGATGAAATTCATACCATGGTGGGCGCAGGTAAAACAGATGGTGCCATGGATGCAGGTAACATGTTAAAACCTGCTCTTGCACGTGGTGAGCTTCACTGTGTGGGTGCGACTACCCTCGATGAGTATCGTCAATACATCGAAAAAGATGCAGCACTTGAGCGTCGTTTTCAAAAAGTGTTTGTTGATGAGCCATCAGTTGAAGATACCATCGCGATTTTACGTGGCTTAAAAGAGCGTTATGAGTTACATCACTCAGTTGATATTACCGATCCGGCCATCGTTGCTGCAGCGCAGTTATCACATCGTTACATTAGCGATCGTCAATTGCCTGATAAAGCGATTGACCTCATTGATGAAGCAGGCTCGTCGATTCGTTTGCAAATTGACTCAAAGCCAGAATCTTTAGATAAGCTAGAGCGTCGTATTATTCAGTTAAAGTTGGAAGATAATGCCCTTGCGAAAGAAAAAGATGAAGCGAGCCAAAAACGCCGCACAGAAATGCAAGAGCTGATCACTGAACTTGAAGCCCAATACCGCGAACTAGACGAAGTGTGGAATGCCGAGAAAGCGTCGTTACAAGGCACGCAAGTGATTAAAGCTGAGCTTGAACAGGCACGTCTTGATTTAGATGTGGCACGTCGTGCCAGCGATTTACAGCGCATGTCAGAACTTCAATATGGCCGTATTCCTGAACTTGAGCGTAAACTCGACCTTGCATCGCAAGCGGAAATGCAAGAAATGAGCTTACTCAAAAACCAAGTTGGTGAAGATGAAATCGCGGAGATTTTATCGCGTTGGACAGGTATTCCTGTATCGAAAATGCTGCAAGGTGAGCGCGAAAAGCTACTGCAAATGGAAGATCAATTGCATCATAAAGTAATTGGTCAAGATGAAGCGGTTGTAGCTGTGGCGAATGCCATTCGCCGTTCTCGCGCAGGGCTTGCTGATCCAAATCGTCCAATTGGTTCATTCTTATTTTTAGGCCCAACAGGGGTGGGTAAAACTGAGCTGACTAAAGCGTTGGCTAGTTTTATGTTTGATACTGAAGATGCCATGGTGCGCATCGATATGTCAGAGTTTATGGAAAAACACTCTGTTGCACGTTTAGTGGGGGCGCCTCCAGGCTATGTAGGTTATGAAGAGGGGGGCTATTTAACCGAAGCCGTGCGCCGTCGTCCGTATTCAGTTATTTTACTGGATGAGGTTGAAAAAGCGCACCCTGATGTATTTAACATCTTACTACAAGTTCTTGATGATGGCCGCTTAACGGATGGTCAGGGTCGTACCGTTGACTTTAAAAATACAGTTATCATTATGACCTCTAACTTAGGCTCGGACATTATCCAAGAGCAAGCAGGTTCAAATGACTATGCGACCTTAAAAGAAAAAGTGATGGGCGTTTTAGTGAGTCAGTTCCGTCCAGAGTTTATTAACCGTATTGATGAAACGGTAGTATTCCATCCACTTGCCAATGAGCACATTAAAGAAATCGCTGATATTCAATTAAGTAAGCTTCGTGAGCGTCTAACTGAAAAAGGCTATCTGCTTGAAGTGACCGATGCTGCCCTAGAGGGCATTGCTGCAAGTGGCTTTGATCCGGTTTATGGGGCAAGGCCTTTAAAACGCGCTATTCAACATACCATTGAAAACCCGTTGGCGCAGCGCTTATTAGCTGGAGATTATCAGCCAGGTGCCATCATTCATATTGATGCCGATGAAAATGGATTGGTTTTTTCAAATCGCTAAATTAACCGCACGTAAAAAAGCCGCATCAATTTGATGCGGCTTTGTTTTTATCAATATATTTTATACTTTAAAAGTTAACAGCATATCGTTCACTTTACGTGAGCCCTCAACAAGGCCCGCAGCATCTTTTGCTACGTTGTAGCTTAGCTTTAAGTTTTCTTCGCTGTGTCCTTTGATGCTGTCTACATTGGTACGAATATCAACACTGACCACTTGTTGCTCTTCCGCAGCAGTTGAAATCTCTGTTGCAAGGCTAGAGATCTCATCAATTTGTGCAAAAATGCTCGCAAGCTCGGTTTGTGTATGTGTAGTCGTGCTTACACAGCTATCAGCTTGCTCTTTAGTTGATTGCATTACTTTTGACCAACTGAATAAAGTATCTTGAATTTCTTTGATTGAGCTGTGAATTTGTGACGTAGCATTTTGAGTTCGAGATGAAAGAGCTCGTACCTCATCGGCTACCACAGCAAAGCCTCGGCCATGCTCGCCAGCACGGGCCGCTTCTATCGCTGCATTAAGTGCTAATAAGTTGGTTTGCTCTGCAATACCTTCAATCTCACTCATAACTTGGCCAATTTTATCCGCCTCACTAGCAAGGGAGTTAGCTGTTGTAGCAGCTTGTTCAACTTGATTTGCAAGTGCAGACACCATACCGCTGTTATCTTCTATGTGCAGCTTAATGTCATTACAACTTTGATAAGTCGTATTAACTTTCTCTGCTGTGTGGTGTGTATTTGCAGATATTTCACCAATAGTTGCACTCATCTGCGTCATTGCTGTTGCAATATCGCCCAAGCGTTGACCTTGGGCTGCAATCCCTTGCTCAGTCAACGAAGACTGCCTATCTAAGTTTGTAGCAATATCTTTAAATGAATAGGTCGAATCTTTAATACGGCCAAGAACCGTACGCAGTTTTGCTGATAACATTTGCTGATTATAGGCTGCAACGCTAAATGGATGAGCGCCTGAATACACATAACGAGACACAGAGTCAAACTCAGCACGCTGTTTTTTAAGCTCTGTTGGGGTCACGATTAGCTCGTCATAATTAAGAGCAACAAGAAATACTGTAACCATAAAAGAGATCGCCGCAATGACTGCTGATGTCATCAAGCCAAGCGTAACAATACTCACAGCTGCGATGACAATAGAAATGAGTTGTCGCAATGAAATATTTTCACGAAAAGATGAAATAGATTTACCATTATTTATTTTTTCGTATAGTGCCATGGCTCGTGTTTTGAGCTCTTCTGATGGTTTTGTACGTACTGATTGATAGCCAACCAATTGCCCGTGTTCATAAATAGGGGTTACGAATGCATCAACCCAATAGTAGCGACCATCTTTACAGCGGTTTTTCACCATGCCTCGCCATGAGTGACCTTGTTTGAGTTTTTCCCACATCTCCTTAAATGCAGCTTTTGGCATATCTGGGTGTCTAACCATGTTGTGATTTTTACCTAGCAGTTCTTCCTCGCTATAGCCTGCTATGGTGCAAAACTCTTTGTTTACGTAGGTGATTACCCCACGTAAATCGGTTGTTGAGACAAGCTCTTGATGTTCAGAGTAGGTTACTTCCTGATTGATTGTTTCTTGACCACGACGCATTTTAGTCCTTGAAATGTACTTTTTTACTATGTGCGGATTATAGTCTCAGAAAAATGTAAGGGAAGAGTAACTATGTTAATTAAGTGAAACTTTGAATTATTTCATATAAATATTGATCTAGAACAATGTCTTGTCTGAAAACATGTGTTTATGGCTTAACCAAAAGGTCGTAATTGAAATAAATTTTATTGGCATGAGGTCTCATTATTGATTAGCGAAACAATTTCGCATCAATGAAGTGCTATCAAAGCAATTGTATTATAGTTATCTGAATGGCAAGATGATGACTAAGTGATGGAGTTGTCAGGGTATCGACATTAATTACAGTTGCATGGATAGAGATTCTAATTTTTCTCTTGAGAATTTATATTCTGCCCCCATACACTTGGGATTAAAGCCACGTGGCTCGAGGAAGCATTTTTGATAAAACATGATTTAAACAAAACGCTACAAGCGTTATCGGCACACTATCCAACCGCAATTAATGGGATTAAACGTGGCATCGAGCGAGAAGCATTAAGGATCAAACCTAACGGTGTTATTTCAAAGAAGGGGCATCCGCAAGGAGTAGGGTGCGCACTGACCAATGATCATATAACTACAGATTTTTCAGAATCTTTATTAGAGTTTATTACGCCAGTCAGTACCTCACCTGAGCAAACATTAGCGCAGCTTAAAGATTTACAGAAGTTTACCTTGTCTCAAATGGGTGACGAATTGTTATGGCCTATTAGTATGCCATGCTTTATTGATAACCAAGATGACATTGTGCTGGCGCAATTTGGTGACTCAAATATCGGTCGCATGAAAACACTCTACCGTGAAGGGCTTAAAAATCGTTACGGTAGTATGATGCAAGCCATTGCAGGTGTGCATTTTAATATTTCTTTCCCTGACACGTTATGGCAGGGACTACATGAGCTAAGTGATAGCACAAAGGACTTAGCAGATTTTATATCTGATGGTTACTTAGGTTTAATTCGTAATTTTAAACGCGAACTTTGGTTAATTAGCTATTTATTTGGTGCCTCCCCTGCATTATGTCACTCTTTTCTTCAAGGGCGTCAAACTGAGCTGCCATTTAAAAAGTTAGGTAAAGGTACACTTTACTTAGAGGTTGGCACCGCTTTGCGTCTTGGTGATCTGGGCTATACAAACAGCGCACAATCTTCTTTACGTGTGATGTACAACTCGTTAGATGAATACGTTGCTGGTTTAAAAGAAGCCATTAATACACCATCAAATATTTATAATCATATTGATGATTACACCAGCGAAACACCAAAACAGTTGAATAAAAACATTCTCCAAATCGAAAATGAATTCTACTCACCGATTAGGCCTAAACGAAATGCTGCCAGTGGAGAAACCCCTACGGACGCTTTGCTACGAGGTGGAATTGAATACATTGAAGTACGTGCCTTAGATGTCAATCCATTTAGTGAAACGGGTATCGACTTACAACAGATCCACTTTTTAGATGTATTTTTAACTTATTGCTTGTTAAGTGACTCACCTAAGATGGACTGGCAGGAGCAAAGTCTCAGTACTAAAAACCTTGATGCCGTAGTAAACGAGGGACGTAGTCCTGATTTGCAACTGTTAAAGCAAGGTGAGTCAGTAAGCTTGACGACGTGGGCAACGTCAATATTCGATAAACTAAAGTCGGTGGCGCACTATATGGATGCTGCCTATGGCGTAAGTTATTACAGTGAAACAGTGGCAACGCTTGCGGCCTGGGTTAGTGAGCCAAATAAAACATTCTCAGGGCGATATATTGATATATTAGCAAACACTAACCAAGATAATGGTGAGTTTGCATTAACACTTGCACAGCAATATAAGCAAAGTCACCTAGGCGCTGATTATCAATTTTACGATGAGGCTTTTTTAACTGAGCAAGCATCTAAGTCGGTAACAAAAGAACGCGAAGTAAAAGCAGAAGATAATGTGTCTTTCACTGCATTTTTAGATGATTACTTTGCAAAGGTGAAGTAAATTTTAGACATAAAAAAACGCAGCCTAGGGAGAGGCTGCGTCAAAGATTCTTCAGGGATGAAACAATGCTATACTGCTGCATTCATAAGTTCAGACTGACCCACTAAAAAAAAGTTCAGCGAGATACATAAAAAAATGAAAAAAAGTTTAATTATTTTATCGCTGGCCGCATCTTTGGCTGGTTGTGCTACTGCTCCACCTGAGCAACCCCATGATATTTGTAAGATTTTCGAAGAAAAGCCTGATTGGTATTATGATGCTCGCGATGCTCAAGAAAAGTGGGGATCGCCAAAACATGTATTAATGAGCATGATGTATCAGGAAAGCTCGTTTCGTCATGATGCAACACCACCTATGGAATACTTTCTGTGGATCATCCCAATTGGTCGTGTAAGCTCAGCCTATGGTTACTCACAAGCAAAAACACCAACATGGTCAGACTATATTCGTGAAACCAATAACAGTGGTGCAGATAGAGATGATTTCGATGATGCCATCGATTTTATGGCGTGGTTTGTTTATAAAACACATAAAGTAAATGGTGTTTCAAAGTGGGACGCTTACGCGCAGTACCTTAATTATCATGAAGGGTGGGGCGGTTATAAACGTGGTACGTATAAAAAGAAAAAATGGTTGATGAGTGTAGCAAATAAAGTTAAGCATCGAGCAAGTCGTTATGGTGCACAACTTAGAAAATGCGAAGATGAGTTGGATAAAAACTGGTTTGAGCGCTTGTTTAGTTAGCAGTTATTTAGTTAAAAACCCACAAAAATGTGGGTTTTTTAATGATAAATTATTTGCCAGGAAATTGGTGAATGTGTACATCCCGTTGCGGAAACGGAATAGTGATATCCGCTGCATCAAAAGCAATTTTTACTTTTTCATACAAGCCAAAATACACTGGCCAGTAATTCTCTGAGTTAACCCACGCCCATACCAGCATACCAATATGACTATCGCCATGTTGACTAACATGTACCACCGGCTTTTTCGCATCTTGATCTTTTAGTACTAATTCATAGTCATTCAACACACCCATAAGCACTTCTCGCGCCTTATGAACATCATCGCCATAACTAATACCAAACTCTATATCAACACGGCGTGTAGGCTCTGCAAATTTGTTTTTGACACAGCCATTAGATAAAGCGCCATTTGGAATGATTATTTTTTCATTATCATAAGTAAGTAGCACAGTGACAAAAATTTGAATCTCAACAACTTTCCCCATATAACCTTGTGCTTCAATAACATCACCGACTTTAAACGGTTTAAAGAATAAAATCAGAACACCACCTGCAAAATTAGCTAAACTACCTTGCAGTGCCATACCAACGGCTAAGCCTGCAGCACCTAACATAGCGATGAATGAGGTGGTTTCGATGCCGATCATAGAGGCAACAGAAATCAGCAAGAGTATTTTTAAAATGACTGAAATAAATGACACTAAAAAGTGTGTGAGCCCAGCTTCAAATTTTACTCTGTTCATTGATTTTTCGGCCATGTTGGCGATGCGGCCAATCAACCACCACCCTATAACCAAGACTAAAATAGCTAAAATAAATTTTGGCCCATATAACATGAGTAATTCGATAGCTTGGTTATATACTTTTTCGATTGAAATATCGTCCATTGTTGCTCCATGTAAATAAACTTAACCGGACACAATACTAGACGAATTAACATGAAAGTGTGTTCTTTAGCAGAAAAATGTGAAACTTCAGAGGCGCTAATATGCGTAATAAAAAAGGAGTAGCAAGCTACTCCTTTTCTTATTCTTGAATACGTTTACTGGGGATTACTTTAACCAGTTTTACCATATTTTCTTTAACTTCTAATACTTCGATAGGGTAGCCAGCAATACGCAAACTTAAGTTAGCATCTGGAATATCTTCAAGGTATTCTACAATTAAACCACTTAAAGTTTTTGGCCCATCTATAGGGAGCTCCCAGTTCATTTCTTTATTTAAGTCACGAATATTAGCGCCACCATCGACAAGTACAGAACCATCGTCTTGCTCTGTTACTTCTTCACTTGGCGTACGGGTTTGCGTTGTTGTGAAATCTCCAACCACTTCTTCTAAGATATCTTCAAGTGTCACGAGACCTTGAATATCACCATATTCATCTACAACTAGACCAATTCGCTCTTTTGATTGTTGGAATTTTAAAAGTTGTGTATTGAGTGATGTCCCTTCAGGAATAAAGTAAATCTCACGAACGGCACGTAATAGTGAAGGCTTATCAAATTGCTCTTTTGTTAACAGGCGTAGGGCATCACGCGAATGAATGAAGCCTACTGCATCGTCAATTTGGTCTCTATAAAGCAGTACACGCGTGTGTTGTGCATGTGTTAATTGGCGACTGATAAGCTTCCAATCATCATTGATATCAATTGCAACAATCTCATTTCGTGGGATCATGATATCTTCTACGGTGACTTGCTCTAAATCTAAAATAGATGTCAGCATGCTTTGATGGCGAGCAGGAAGCAGGGCCCCTGATTCATTTACCACCGTTTTTAGCTCTTCTTTGCTTAGGCTGTGCTCTTCAATTTGTGCCGTGGTAATGCCAAATAGGCGCAACATACCATTGGTCATCCAGTTAACGATAACGACAAACGGAAATAGTATTTTTAATAGCCCTTTAAGGATGATAGAGCTTGGAAAAGCGACCTTCTCAGGATAGAGCGCTGCGAGTGTTTTAGGGGTCACTTCAGCAAAAATAAGCACAACAAGCGTTAATACGCCGGTGGCAATAGCAATACCCAAGTCACCATACAGGCGAATTCCTATAATCGTAGCGACTTGAGCCGCTGCGATATTAACGAGGTTATTTCCGATTAAGATCAGACCAATTAGTCTATCAGGACGGCTTAACAGTTTACTGACGCGTTTCGCTGCACGGTGATCTTCTTTTGCTAAATGGCGCAAGCGAATACGGTTAATTGACATAATTCCAGTTTCAGAACCAGAAAAATAAGCAGAAATAAGTATCAATAATCCCAATACAATAAACAGGGTACTAGTCGATATGTCGTCCAACGATGGATCCTTTTTTTATAAACCAATGCATATTAAGCTAGAGACAGCTTGCTGAGTCAAGTTAAAACTTATTTAGTATCACTTCTTGTATGAAACGGCTGCCAAAATAAGCAAGTGATAAGATAAATGCGGCTATCATGATCGAAAATACCACAGGCTTCCCTCGCCAACCTTTACGCAGGTGACCGATAGTCACAACGGTAAAAATAACCCAAGCAAGTAAAGAGAGAATTGTTTTATGAATAAACTCACTAGCAAACATACCATCAAGGAAAATAAAGCCAGATAGCAGGGCAAAGGTGAGTAAAATCGTCCCTAAAGTAAGTAATTGATACAGCTGACGCTCAACCACCATTAAAGGGGGTAAGTGGCTGTGCACTATCGCTAAATCTTTACGCTTTAGGCGTTTATCAATAAAGTAAAACTGAATGGCATAGAGAGTCGATATAATGAGCACGCAGTAAGCTAATAAAGACAGGGAAATATGTGTAACCAGCCCTAGCTCGACATCAATTGTATGCAAAATAACGTGGTGAGGAATAAACAAGCTGGCTAAGGTAAGTATTGCCGCAAACCCATATACAACGGGGAGTAACAGTGTCGCTGGAAACTTTAAAGAAACTGCTGTGACAGAGACAACAATAACCCAACATGTCAGTAGGGCAACATTCACAATACTTAAATCTTGGCCATCTGCACGAAATACAGAGTTAACCAATAGCAGCATATGGGCAAGGATAGCAACCGTGCTTAAAATGACCGTGAGTTTCTGGCTCGGACCTTGTTTGTGAAAAAGGCGTGATAGCACGTGCGACGTTGCTAACACATAAAACAAACTAGCAATAATAGTTAAACTAATAATCATCGTGTTTTGGCCATTTAATTTATATCGATAAATCCTTGTCTCTTTGATGCCATTGTATTTTATAGTAAGGAAAAAGCATAGAGTTTGTAAAAAGAAACTCAAACAGCACACTTGAACACTGTATTGTCGACCACCATTTACGGTATACTGTTAAGAATTGAAATTTTAATTTCTCCTGTTTTGGTCTTTATATTAATCTAAGAAACAGGCGAAACACGTTTTATCGGAACCTTTACATGTTTGAGAATCTCCAAGAACGCTTAGGTAAAACCTTAAAAAATATCAGTGGTCGTGGACGCCTAACTGAAGACAATATTAAAGATACATTACGTGAAGTCCGCATGGCATTTTTGGAAGCGGATGTTGCACTGCCTGTTGTTCGTGAGTTTGTTAAGCAAGTTAAAGAACGTGCAGTGGGTGTTGAAGTCACTAAAAGCTTAAGCCCTGGCCAAGTTTTTATCAAAATTGTCCGCGAAGAGCTTGAAAAAGCCATGGGCGAAGCGAATGAAGAGCTTAGCCTTAATGCGCAGCCGCCAGCTGTTGTAATGATGGCAGGCCTGCAAGGTGCGGGTAAAACGACGAGTGTCGGTAAACTAGCTAAATTTTTAAAAGAGCGTAAAAAGAAATCGGTACTTGTTGTGAGTGCTGACGTTTATCGTCCAGCGGCAATTAAACAGCTTGAAACACTTGCAGATGAAGTCGGCGTTGAGTTCTTCCCGAGTGATATTTCGCAAAAGCCGGTTGATATCGCAAATAATGCTATCTCTCATGCGAAGAAGAAATTTATCGATGTCGTGTTAGTCGATACCGCGGGTCGTTTGCATGTTGATAACGACATGATGGATGAAATCAAAGCACTTCATAGCGCGATTAACCCAATCGAAACTTTATTTGTTGTTGATGCAATGACAGGTCAAGATGCTGCAAATACAGCAAAAGCATTTGACGAAGCGCTTCCGTTAAGTGGTGTGATCTTAACGAAAACGGATGGTGATGCTCGTGGTGGTGCTGCACTATCAATTCGTCATATCACGGGTAAGCCAATTAAGTTCATGGGTGTGGGTGAGCGTACCGATGCACTTGAACCATTCCACCCTGACCGTATTGCTTCTCGTATCCTAGGTATGGGTGATGTACTTTCATTAATCGAAGAAGTCGAAATGAAAGTTGATAAAGAGAAAGCGGCTAAAGTTGCTGAGAAAGTCTTTAAAGGTGATGGATTTACACTTGATGACTTTGCAGAGCAGCTTCGTCAGATGAAAAACATGGGCGGTATGATGTCAATGCTCGATAAATTGCCGGGTATGCAAAACTTACCTGATGCAGTTAAGGGGCAAATGGGTGATAAAACGTTTGTACAAATGGAAGCGATTATTAACTCAATGACTGCAAAAGAGCGTGCGCGCCCTGAAATCATCAAAGGCTCTCGTAAAAAACGTATTGCAGCAGGCTCTGGTACACAGGTGCAAGAAATCAATAAATTGCTTAAGCAATTTACGCAGATGCAAAAAATGATGAAGAAAATGAAAGGTAAAGGCGGCATGAAGAAAATGATGCGTGGCATGAAAGGCATGTTACCGCCAGGTATGATGGGCGGAGGCCCTAAGTTTTAATACCACCTTTATAGTGTTTATCTTAAAGAAGGAGCAAATAGCTCCTTTTTTAATGGATAAATTATGCGTAATCACTATGCAAAGTTAAGATCGCTAGCGCAGATCAGTGTTTAATCAACTAAACTTACATTTTGCATCACTTCTTACTTGCAATGTTGCAAAAAACTCGTACAATTCCCCAGCTTCCCGTATTGGGGAGTAAATCTTATTAATGAAAACAGTCAATCTATTTAGAGGACGGTATGGTAACTATTCGTTTGCAACGTGGTGGCGCTAAAAAACGCCCTTTCTATCAAATTGTGGTTGCGGATAGCCGTTTCTCGCGTGACGGTCGCTTCATCGAGAAAGTAGGTTTCTT
>Ga0213832_1000462_pt1 | contig 28784 bp, 34 predicted proteins | sample SWATP13_FD_161660 | JGI IMG/M metagenome (GOLD analysis project Ga0213832, IMG submission 161660) | Coastal seawater microbial communities from Marineland, Florida, United States - SWA TP1 #3 | ecosystem: Environmental > Aquatic > Marine > Coastal | place: USA: Florida | collected 2016-08-06 | reverse complement strand
GGTTGGAAAGGCTCATTCTACGGTGATCAACACACCTATGGTAAGCAAGGTATTCGTTTTTACACAGAAACGAAAACGATTACTTCACGTTGGTTTGAGGATGATATCGCCTCAGGCCCGAACATGAGTATCAACCTTAAATAAGCCGTAATTAATTTACTGCTGAGCGAGCACACGCTCGCTCAAAGAACACACATTTAAACGACAACAATCGTTATTCACACAAGAATATGACAACAAAATAGAGGTCTACTATGGACTTTAATTTAACCGAAGATCAGCAAGCGTTTGCTGAAACAGCCCGTCAGTTTGCAGAGTCTGAACTTGCTCCACATGCAGCTAAGTGGGACCAAGAACACATTTTCCCTAAAGACACGATAAAAGCAGCCGGTGAGCTTGGCTTTTGTGGTTTATATACCCCTGAAGAAGCGGGCGGCTTAGGTTTATCTCGCCTAGATTCAAGCATTATTTTTGAACAGCTTGCAATGGGCTGTACAGCAACGACAGCTATGTTGACCATTCATAATATGGCGACGTGGATGATTGCAAGTTTTGGTACTGATGATGTTAAAGCCCAGTACTGTGAGCAATTAGTAATGGGTGAGTTACTTGCTTCTTACTGTTTAACAGAGCCTGGCTCTGGCTCTGATGCGGCATCGCTAAAAACCAAAGCAGTAAAAGAGGGCGATGAGTATGTGATTTCAGGCTCTAAGATGTTTATTTCGGGTGCGGGTGAAACTGACTTACTCGTTGTTATGGCGCGTACTGGTGGCGAAGGTGCAGCCGGTATTTCGGCATTCGTAGTACCTGCTGACGCAGCGGGTATTGAATACGGTAAAGCTGAAGAAAAAATGGGCTGGAATGCCCAGCCAACACGTTTAATTAGCTTTGAAGGTGTCAGAATTCCTGCGGCTAACTTACTAGGTCAAGAAGGCGAAGGCTTTAAGTTTGCAATGCAAGGCTTAGATGGTGGTCGTATTAATATTGCTACTTGTTCGTTAGGTACAGCGCAAGCTGCTCTTAACACCGCACGCGAATACTTAAAAGAGCGTGAGCAATTTGGTAAGCCATTAGCTGCTTTTCAAGCATTGCAGTTCAAGATTGCCGATATGAACACAGAGCTTGTTGCGGCTCGTCAAATGGTGCGCTTAGCCGCATTTAAACTTGATACCGGTGACAGTGAAAAAACTACGTACTGTGCAATGGCAAAACGTTTTGCAACAGATGTTGGTTTTAAAGTATGTGATGATGCACTGCAAATTCATGGTGGTTACGGTTACATCAAAGAATACCCATTAGAGCGTCATTTCAGAGACGTACGTGTGCATCAAATTCTTGAAGGCACAAACGAAATCATGCGTGTGATTATCGCACGTCGTATCTTAGCCGAGTCAGCTGGCGACATTCTATAAGGAGCATACTATGTCTAATCCATCGATTGATTTAAATATTGAAGGTAACGTAGCGGTTTTAACCATGAACAACCCGCCAGCGAATACCTGGACACAAGATACATTAACCGCACTTAAAGAGACTGTGACTGAGCTAAATGCCAACAAAAATGTGTATGCATTAGTGATCACAGGTCAAGGTGAAAAGTTCTTTAGCGCTGGTGCCGATTTAAACGTGTTTGCCAGTGGTGACAAAGGCGTAGCTGCCACTATGTCAAAAGTGTTTGGTGATGCATTTGAAGCACTAACCAATTTCCGTGGCGTATCAATTGCAGCAATTAATGGTTATGCCATGGGCGGCGGCCTTGAAGTTGCACTTGCTTGTGACATTCGTATTGCCGAAGAGCAAGCACAAATGGCATTACCAGAAGCAAAAGTTGGCTTACTGCCTTGTGCTGGTGGTACGCAAAATCTTGCATGGCTTGTAGGTGAAGGCTGGGCAAAACGCATGATCTTATGTGGCGAGCGCCTTAAAGCAGACAAAGCACGCGAGATAGGCCTTGTTGAAGAAGTGGTTGGCGTTGGTGAAAGTTTAGCGGCGGCAATGAAACTTGCTAACCAAGTTGGCGAGCAAAGCCCAGTTGCTGTGACTGCATGTAAAGAACTTATTCAAAAAGGTCGTACACAACCGATGCTTCATGCATTGCCATTAGAGCGTGAGTTATTTGTACAATTATTCGATACGCAAGACCAAAAAGAAGGTGTGAATGCGTTCTTAGAAAAGCGTAAAGCTAATTGGGTAAATGGCTAATGACTAACGTAACACTACTAAATCATCAAGATGCGCCTGTGGTGTTTGAAACTGCAGAGGCCGCAAGTGGCCTCATTGCAATTGCGACACTCAATGCGCCAAAATCGTTAAACGCCTTAAATTACGACATGATCCAACTGCTTGAGCCTCAGCTTAGAAAATGGGCTGAAGATGACACTGTTGCCATGGTTATTTTAAAAGGGGCTGGCGAAAAAGCCTTTTGCGCCGGTGGCGATGTAGTAAGCCTGCATAAAGCAATGAGCACGGGTGAGCCAGCTAATTACATCGAAGATTTTTTCTCACTTGAGTATAAATTAGACTATCTGATTCATTGCTATGAAAAACCAATTTTACTTTGGGGTAATGGCATTGTTATGGGGGGCGGCTTAGGTTTAATGGCAGGGGCAAGTCACCGCGTGGTAACAGAAACCTCTCGTATTGCAATGCCTGAGCTAACTATTGGTTTATATCCTGATGTGGGCGGCAGTTATTTCTTACATAAAATGCCAGAGCAAGTCGGTCTATTTTTAGGATTAACTGCGGCGTCTATCAATGCTGAAGATGCCTTGTTTGTTAATCTTGCTGATCACTATGCAACAGCAGATAAATATGACGCTATTTTAACGGCTATTACAGCTGAAAAATGGGGCAAAACAGCCTCATTAAATCACGAAAAGCTGACGAACATTTTAATCTCGATTGATAATATTTCAGGCCGTGTTCCTAAAGGCAATGTAAAAGATAACTTAGCGGTTATACAAAAGCTGGCTGAATTTGACTCACTGCAGGGCAAAATCGACTACATCCAAGGTTTAGATACCGAAGACAAATGGCTTACTCGTGCGCAAAAGTCATTAGCGCATGGTTGTCCGCTTAGTTGTGCGCTGGTTGAACGTCAATTAGCAAACTCAAAAGAGATGACATTAGCACAGTGCTTCAAAATGGAACTAGGCATGTCGGTACGCTGTGGCGAAGTAGGCGAGTTCCAAGAAGGGGTCCGTGCGCTATTAATCGACAAAGACGGTGCACCTAACTGGCAGTTTAAATCGCTTAGCGATATCGACGAAGCAGTTGTAGATAGTTTCTTTACACCACGCTGGGATGAGCAAACTCATCCACTCAATTCGTTAACTTCATCTTAAGTCCAAGGGGTAAACAAATGGCTAAATTAACAATAGGATTTATTGGTTTAGGCAACATGGGTGGCCCGATGGCGGCAAACCTTGTCAATGCAGGTCACACAGTTCGTGTGTTTGACTTAAATAAAACAGCAGTCAGTGAACTTGCCGATAAAGGTACGGTTGCTGCAAATGACGCAGCTGAGTGTGCCATTGGTGCAGATATTTTTATCAGTATGCTACCAGCAAGTAAGCATGTTAAGTCGCTTTACTTAGGTGAAACGGGTCTTATCAACTTACTTGATAGCAAAACCCTAGTCATTGACTGCTCAACCATTGATGCAGAATCAGCGCGTCAAGTGGGTAGCGAACTTGCTCAAAAAGGCATTGATTTTGTTGATGCACCGGTATCAGGTGGTGTTGCAGGTGCAACAGCGGGTACTTTAACCTTTATCGTGGGTGGTGAGCAAAGCCATTTTGAAAAAGCTAAGCTTGCTTTAGTTGATATGGGTAAAAACATCTTCCATGCTGGTGATATTGGCGCTGGCCAAGTGGCAAAAATCTGTAACAACATGCTACTGAGCATTTTAATGGCTGGTACCAGTGAAGCCCTGCAAATGGGTATTAACAATGGGCTTGATCCAAAAGTGTTAAGCGACATAATGACTGCCAGCTCTGGTCGTAACTGGACACTTGAGCTTTACAACCCATGCCCTGGTGTAATGGAAACGGCGCCAGCAAGTAATGATTATAAACCTGGCTTCATGGTTGATTTAATGGCTAAAGATTTAGGCCTTGCTATGGAAGCGGCTCAACAAAGTAATTCATCTACCCCAATGGGGTCAATGGCGAAGAATCTATACACTATGCTTCAGCATCAAGGTGCAGGTAGTGATGATTTTAGCGCTATTTTTAAATTATTCTCGAAGTAGGAGTTTGTTGTGGAAATTAAAAACAACAACATTGTAATTACTGGTGGTGCGCAAGGTTTAGGCTTTGCGATGGCCGAAAAATTTGCATCGCTTGGCGCGAACATCGCCCTTATCGATATGCAACAAGACGTACTTGATACTGCAGTATCAGCGCTTGCTAAACATGGCACAAAAGTGATGGCGTATGCTGCTAATGTGACCGATGAAGACGCTGTGGTAGCAACGTTTAACACGATTAACAAAGACTTTGGTCATATTGGTGTGTTAATTAATAACGCAGGTATCTTACGCGATGGTATGTTTATCAAAGCAAAAGAAGGCAAAGTGGTTGATAAAATGTCGTTGGCTCAGTTTCAATCTGTAATTGATGTTAACCTAACCGGTGTATTCTTAGCCGGTCGTGAAGCTGCAAGCCATATGATTGAGTCTGGTAAAGGCGGCGTTATCGTTAATATGTCGAGTGTTGCCCGTGCTGGTAACATTGGCCAAACTAACTATGCAGCGTCTAAAGCCGGTGTTGTGGCGATGACAACGGGTTGGGCGAAAGAATTAGGTCGCTTTGGTATCCGTGTTGGTGCAATCGCACCAGGTGTTATCCGCACTGCGATGACAGATGCAATGAAACCAGAAGCAAAACAACGCATGATGGCGGTAACGCCAGTGGGTCGTTTTGGTGAAGCACAAGAAATTGCCCAAACAGCACAGTACATTGTAGAAAACGACTTCTTTACCGGTCGTGTTGTAGAAATTGACGGTGGTATAAGACTTTAATTTCAACTACCCATTGAGTCCCAAAACGGTAAGCTTTGCTTGCCGTTTTTTTGCTTTAAGTCGCAACAAACCTTAATTTAACTCAGCCCTTGTAATTAACTTTCCTACATTCAATAATTAAAGTCGTTTTCTACCTTGAGAGATGCAGTGAATTCCAAACAAATCCGCAATTTTTATATCAATGAAGAACAGTCTGTTTATTTGCTGTCTCACCATGATGCTAAAAAGCACCGCCAATGGCTTAACATTTGTATTAAACAGCTAACCTTGCTTGGTTACAGCGATGTTGAATTGATTGGTTCTGGTGCATTTGGCTTTGTATTTGCGGGTATTGATGACGAAGGTATGCCTTGGGTCTTTAAGTTTTCACGCATAACCCTTGCGCAGAGTGTACGTGACCGTTTAGAAGACGAAGCCTACATGCTCTCGCAAGTGCATAACCCGCTCGTGCCAAAATTTTATGCTTTTGAGCGCATTAAAAAGCAAGGCATTTTAATGATGGAGCGCGCCCTAGGTGAAGACTTAGAAAAAATCTCCATCAAACAGGGGCGTTTTAGCGCAGCGAAAATCATGGCGCTGGCGCTTAAGCTTCGCAATGTTCTTATTGACTTACGCGAACACAAAAACGGCATCAGCCCGCAACCGATTGTACATGGTGATATTAAACCTTCTAACATTGTTTATGATGAACAAACTAATAAATTGTCGTTGGTAGACTGGGGCAGCTCTGTTTATGCGCAAATAGACGCTGAAGGGAATCCGGTTGCCAGCAATTTTATGGATCTTATGTCTGCTGATATAAGCACCACGAATGCACGCATGGGTGATGTGTATTTTATTGGTGATGAGCAAATGTCAGGTGGACAGTCCTCGCCACGATTTGATGAGCAAGGTGTCGCCTCAACTCTTTATGCACTGGCCTCTGCCCAATCTTGCCGATTTGGTGCTGCGGTTATTCCGGCTACAAGCCTAAATTTACCTATGGAGCTTGCACGAGTTATTGACGGTATGCTTTCAAAAAATAAGGCCACTCGCGATAGTGCGGGTGATTATTTTATGCGTAACATGCCTACAATGGCCAAAGCTTACTTACCTGAGCTGCCCCGTAAACTAATTCGCCCTTATATTCCTTATTGGTTTAGTGAGTTTGATGAGCACCCAGATACAGTGGTTTATAGCTCGCGAAAGCAATTTTTACGACAAGCCGACCATAATCAACAATTACTTGATGTAAACGATGCCCAGCTCGATAGGTACTACAAAGAGTTTTTATTTGATACCGGCGACACCGAAAAAGCATTTTTGGCCTCGATTAGCCGATTAGCAAAATACCCAGTAGTAGGGGGCCTAAGTTTTCATTGGAAAGAAAACTCACTGTTTGTTGAGTCTTCCCTTATCCTGCACGATGAAACACTCGGCACTGCCTTTACCGATGCGATTAACAACACGGTGATGTTAGCGCAGGGGATTGAACAAAAAGGTCTCTTTAAATGTTGCTTATTTGATGCCCGTAAGACCATTCAGCTCGAACGGGATGGCACCGGTGCTTTTAAATTTGAACACTTACCAGAGCTTGATTATGAAGTAATGGATGTACAAGCCTCAGATGTAACCAGACCACACTCCTACTTTGAAGATGGTAAAGATCCTGATGAGCAATTGCAGCTCCCAAAAAAGGTTATAAAGTGCGTATTTGAGCTAAACCAAATACACCATACGGGGTGTATCATTTTTGAGGCGTTGCCAGATAGGATGAAGATACACCACTACTATCGACTATTAGATGCCAGTAAAGAGCCTGAATTTAAACGTTTGCTAAGTAAGTTGATGCAATATGCGGTAAGTATAACTGATGTAGGTGTAGCTGGCTTTATGAAACTACCTTACAAAAATACCCGTGAATTTGATTTATGTGCTAAACAAGCCGATGAGTTTTATCCACGAGATCCAAAAAGAATTTTGATGGAATGAGTTCTTTAATTAAGACTCATTGTAAACGGTTAGAAAATATAACTTTCCAAAATAAAAATATAGAACAAGCATTTATTTTTAGAGATAGATTGTTTTTTAGTAAGTAAAATATTGCCACTTTTTGTACACGCGCGATAATCGTGGTTTAATGCAAGCAGCTAATTTCAAAAAAATTTTGAAATTAGCTAAATCAAAAAGCTAAGCATTACTCGCTTCAACCTGCCATTTTAGGTGTAAACCAGCTTAAGGAAGAGTTGTGGAAATAATCGAAGAAAATAAACTTGAAAAACTATTAAGGCTTGCAGCAGATGAACCTGCTCATCGGCCAGAATTTTGCGAAACTCTACTTAATTCAAACGTGTTTTTACTGGGTGCTACAGAACAAGTAGAGGCTTATGGGCATAACAACCTTGAAGCTGGTAGTCACATTCAAATACAACACTGGCAAAGAGCCGATGGTTTATCTGTAATCCCGTTTTTTTCGTCTTTAGAAGTGTTTCAGAAATGCATTGATACTGAACAGTCGTATTTGATGCTGCCAGCCCGCTCTTTATTTGAAATGACACAAGGAGCTACATTATTCCTCAATCCTAAGTCAAAGTATGGTAAAGAGTTTTTACCACAGGAAGTGGCTCAGCTATTAACCACAGGTATTAGTCAGTCTCCAGTACAAAGAGTTGTTGAGGAAGAAACAAAAGTCCTACTGGGAGAGCCCGCTAATTATCCTCATAAAATGATTGACTCTTTAACTCAGTTATTCGCAAAGTATAGAAATGTGAATAGCGCCTACCTTGCTTTAATGCACGATAAATCCGTTGATGAAAAGCCGCATTTAATTATTGGCATTGAAACAGATGGTGATGCTAAAAAAGTGATAACAGAAGCAGGCTCTGTCGCCATAGATACATTACCTAAAGGTGAATCAATAGATTTTTATCAAATCACAGAAAATGACTCTGGTTTGAGTGAGTTTTTGCTTACTCAAATTAAGCCCTTTTATGAGAAAAGATGGGGAACGAAACTTTGTTCTACGCTTGGCTCAGGCAAGGCATAAAACTATTTGGTATTTAATTACTTAGTTATTGCACAATGTGATGTTTAGTTAATCGTGAGGGATTATGAAAAAGTTTATTTTACTGGTTTTAGCTGTGCTTACTCTGACTTCTTGTAGCAAGCCTTTGCCAGCGGATAAGTTATCTTACGTAGGTGAGTGGGAAAGCAAAGAAATGTATTTGCTTATCCTCCAAGATGGAACAGTGGTATATGAGAGGGTTCAGGATGGAGGGTCAACATCCATAAACGCGCCGTTAAAAGAGTTTAGAGGAGATGACTTTGTAGTAGGTGTGGCTTTTTTAACCACTAATTTCGATGTAACAGAAGTACCACACTTGGTTGATGACCAATGGGTAATGGTTGTTGATGGCGTGAGGCTAACAAAAAACCAAGGTTATTAGAAATTGCTGTAAATATTAATAGGAATTTACTTAAATAATTAATAGTCGGGTGTTTTTTATTAAAGAGATTCTTACTTTAGAAGCGTGTACTTACGATATTTAGCTTTTTAAAGGGATGTTATGAATAAATTATTATTTTTTATTGTTTTTTTCGTTATTAGTAATGCTCAAGCAGCTGACGCGACTTATTTCTCAGAATTAAAAGCCGAGCTTGATCAGGCTGTACCAAAGATTTTAGATAAGCATAAAGCCCCAGGTGTGGCCATTGCCTTTGTTCAAGGCGAAGAGGTTACCGGATTTCTTTCTTATGGCTTTGCTGATATTGAAAGTCAAAAAGCGATTACAGAGAATACCATGTTTAATGTGGGCTCAATATCAAAAGTAGTAACTTCGTGGGGGGTTATGCAGTTGGTTGAGCAAGGTAAAGTTGAACTTGATAAACCAATAAATAATTATTTAAAACGCTGGAAGATACCTAAGTCTGAATTTGGAACAGAAAATGTAACGTTAAGAAATGTTCTGTCGCATACATCTGGCTTGTCTCTCGGTCCTTATTTTGGCTGGGGCTCACCGACTGATGTTCCTTCGATCGTTGATTCATTAAATGGCAAGAATAATGGTGCAGGCGATGTAAAATTAATACATACACCAAATACAAAATGGTCATACTCAGGGGGTGGGTACTCTATTGTTCAGTTACTCATAGAAGATGTATCGGGTTTAAGTTTTGAAGACTATATGCAGAAAAATGTACTTGAGCCGCTCGGAATGAATAACTCAACATTTAATGTAACACCTGCTGTTATGAGTAAGTCAGCAACACCGTATGATGAAAATGCCAAGAAAACATCCATGATCTACTTTGCTGAGCAAGCCGCTGCGGGTTTACAAACAACTGCTATTGATTTAGCACGATTTAATTTAGCCGTGCTTAAAAATAAGGAAAATAAATACAATGGCTACCGTCTTATATCACAAGCTCTAATTACAGAAATGATTACACCTGTAGCAAACACGGGGGGGCGCTGGAGTATGAGTTATGTTGTCGATTCAGAAAATAAAAGTTTAGGGTTCGCTGGATTTAATCAAGGTTGGATAGCCTTAACACGGTCGATTACAGACCAAAATAGAGGCTACGTCATACTTACCAATAGCAGCATAGGAGGCGTTAGTAATGATATTGATAGTCTTATTTTATCTAAACTGCGCAAGCCTTAAAAGTGAGTAGTTTATGGCAACTAAGCTTACTTAATAGGTATTTTTGATATTTAATAAGGTGGTTATGTTGAAAAGCATAGAGGTAAGAACAATCTACTTAGTATAGAACTCAATTTTAGGGAGTCGTACTGATGAATCAATTAACTGAAAAAACGATTGCATGTCCATATTGTGGAGAACATATAGATGTTTTACTTGACCCCGCAGACTTAAATCAACAATACATCGAAGATTGCCAAGTTTGTTGTAAGCCAATAAATTTTTTAGTTTTTGAAAACAGTGATGAAGAACTTTCCGTTACTGTATCAAGCGATGATGAAAGTTGTGGCTTTTCTAACTATTAAAAAATGAAATACTAAGATTTCTAATTCATTAAATATTAAAACCTGCTAGATGGCAGGTTTTAATATAAGGTTTTCTTATTTGTGATCTTCAATTATCTCAGTGATCCCTTCAGCTGAGAGTATTTCTATCCAATAACCATCTGGGTCTTTAATAAAGGCTAGGCCTTTCATAGAGCCATCGTCAGGCTTTTTTACAAACTCAACATCGTATTTTGCAAAGCGCTCGCATGCTGCGTAAACGTCTGGCACGCTAATACCGATATGACCAAAGCCTTTTGGTTCATCATTACCACTATGGTACCCAGCAAAGCTCTCGTCGTTTTCTGTGCCCCAATTATGTGTAAGCTCGATAAGAGCAGGGCGACGAAACACCCACTGTGCTTTTTCCTTATCGGTGCCTGTTGGCATGTCTTGCTCATAGCCTAAAAAGTACAGCGTAAACTCCATTTTAGGGAAGTCATATTTACCCAATAACTTCATACCTAAAACGTTTTGGTAGAAGTCTAATGAAGGCTTTGGATCTTTAATCCGCAACATTGTTTGTTGCATTACGTAATCTTGCGTTGCATTTGCGATTTGTTCTGGTGACTCGTTGTAGTTAGACATACACATCCTTTTTAACTCAAATTATTGATGATGTAATCAGTCTAACATAATCAGGTTGCCCTTAAATTAATAACAAATATTATTGACGTGTTTAGATAGCACTTCAATTCTTAACTTACTAACTCACATAAAAAAACCGCCCAACAGGCGGCTCATTTCAACTTATAGCTTAAAACTTACAGCTTTTGTCGATCAATTACCCCAAGGGTTACTCGCATTTGATCGCTGCTTACGCGCACGGGCTTTTTGCTTCGCTTCTTTTTTCTCATGAATGCGTTTTGCATCAGTAAAGCTAAGCTCACACGGTTCACCTGGTTTTTGATCAGCAGGGATCACACGATCGCGAGGTGGTAATTCGTAGTTTACATCGTCAGGGCGTGGTAAGTTTTTAAGACGATACAAATAAAAATTCTCTACTTTTTCTTGTGCCCATTGGGTTTTACGTAAAAACTTAACCGCTGATTTAACATCTGGGTTATTCTTAAAGCAGTTCAAACGCATATAGGCGTGGAGTAATTCCCAGCCATATTGTTCGACAAGCTCTATCACAACTTGCTCGATACCAACACCTTGCAGTGGGTTATTGCTGAAAATTTCTTTATTACTCATTAGGCTGTCCGGTATTACAAAACTAGGGTAAGTATAATTGCCTTTACCCTAGTTTTATAGCTAACTTGCAAAGAATGTTTATATTCGCGCCTATTCTTTACAATTAACCACTACACGGCCGCGAATTTCACCTTTTAATAGGGCTTCGGCATTGGCAACGGCATCAGAAAGTGGAATTTCTTTTGAAATAGCATCGAGGTACTCAGCTTCTACTAACTCACTTAAACGTTGCCATGCTTCAATTCGGTCGGCTTTAGGGCGAATTACACTGTCTATTCCCATTAGACTAATGCCACGAAGGATAAAGGGCGCTACCGTTGCCGGAAAGTCCATACCTTGTGCTAATCCACAGGCTGTTACAACACCACCGTATTTAATCGATGCACACACATTGGCAAGGGTGTGGCTACCTACAGAATCAATCGCGCCAGCAAATTGCTCTTTTGCGAGTGGTTTACCAGGTTTGGAGAATTCATCGCGAGATAAAATGCGTTTTGCGCCTAGTTTTTTTAGGTGCTCTGCTTCATTCATTCGACCCGTTGTTGCAACTACATCAAAGCCAAGTTTATTTAATAAGTAGATAGCAAAACTACCTACACCACCATTAGCACCGGTGACAAGTATTTCGCCGCTTTGTGGTTTGATACCTTGTTTTTCTAAGGCGATAATACTGAGCATTGCGGTATAACCTGCTGTACCAATTTGCATTGCCTGTTTTGGTGTTAAATTAGCGGGTAGGGGGATAAGCCAGTCACTGTTCATAGACGCTTTTGAACTTAGACCACCTAAGTATTTTTCCCCAACACCAAAGCCATTTAACAGGACTTTATCACCAATTTTAAATTCATCGCTCTTAGACTCTGTCACTGTGCCTGCAAGGTCAATGCCTGGGATCATAGGAAATGTTCTTACCACAGGACCTTTACCTGTAATCGCTAAAGCATCTTTGTAATTTAACGTACTGTAGTCAACATCAATATTTACATCGTGCTGATGGATGCTCTCTACAGGGAAATCTGTGTACTGGGCACGGTAGCCTTGATCATCTTTGTTGATAACTACCGATTTTACTGATGTTGTCATGTTGACTCCTTTTAGACCGATCGTCTTTTAATGGTTGAAATAAAACCGTATTAAAACGGCTTTATAAAATTAAGCGTAAAAATTGTGCTGTATAAAGGGTAAGTGGTTCACTTGATTTATCAAGTTTAGAGCGCATTACAGCGCCTTCCCAGCCGATCCAGAAGAACTCAGCTAGCATTTTACAATCTGATGATTGAGGTATTTGCTTTTGCTGCTTTGCGTCAACTAAGCACTGCTCAATTAAAGCTTGCCAGCTGGTGTAAGCCTGTTTAATACGGTCAATCATTGGCTCATCAAGGTAACTGAGTTCTTGATTTAAATTGCCAATTAAGCAGCCACGATTAAACTCAAATTTTGCCATGCCTTGTTTGGCGTCGTTAGCAAACAGTACAACTCTTTCAAGCGGGTTTATTTTTTCATCAGTTAGATGGTGTTTTAACTTTGCTTGAAAATAGCTGTCGTAAGCATCTATAAGTGCTAAGCCAAAATCATTTTTACTTTTGAAGTAATGATAAAAAGAGCCTTTAGGTACTTGGGCTGATTTTAAAATTAAATCAATGCCGGTTGCGCTAAAGCCTTTTTCGGTTAATACAGCTAAACCCGTATTAATTAATAAGGCGCGAGTATCTGCATTTGAACGCGCTATTTTAGGTGGCCTGCCGCGACGGCTTGGCACAGAGTTATTTGTTTGCATGAATACTATATTAGACCGATTGGTCTTTAATGTGCAAGTAATTAATTGCATAAATTGTAATCATCATAAATTTGTCATGATTACAATTTAAATGGGAACTTTGCCGAAACGGCTTAGGTCACAATTATGAAGCTAAAAAAGATAAAAATTTTTAGCCTAATTTAAGTGTATTTATAGGTGGTTTTAGATGAGAGGTACGACCACTTAGTCATTTAAAATGTTAATTCAGTTGAGCATCAGCATGTTAGTTATTGTCAATTTATTTAATTGCTTTTTGCTATTTGAATTTAACAGTTTTATTAACTATTCATTAAATGTAGATGTCAATTTCGCTACATATCTATAAATATAAAAGGTGAGGATGTTACCTATGAAGAGACAGAAAAGAGATCGTTTAGAAAGAGCTCATTCTCAAGGTTATAAAGCAGGCTTGGCAGGCCGTTCCAAAGATCAATGCCCTTATCAACAAATCGACCCTAAATCTGAATGGTTAGGCGGCTGGCGCGAAGCAATTGAAAACCGCAATATGTTTAAAACTTAATATAGGCACCTGTTAATTTACGCAAAAAAGCCCCATGCAGGGGCTTTTTTGTATCTGCAAACAAGTAAAAATTAGAATGCAGTTGTATCTTGGAAAAGACCTACCTTAAGATCTTTCGCTTCATAGATTACGCGGCCATCTACTTCTACAGTACCATCAGCCATACCCATGAATAATTTACGTTTGATAACACGTTTCATGTCTAAACGATAAGTAACTTTTTTTGCTGTTGGCAGGATCTGACCTGTGAATTTAACTTCACCTACACCGAGTGCACGGCCAAGTCCAGGACCACCAGACCAACCAAGGAAGAAACCAACTAATTGCCACATTGCATCAAGGCCTAGACAACCAGGCATAACAGGGTCACCTTTAAAGTGGCAGTCAAAGAACCAAAGATCAGGGTTAATATCTAACTCGGCAACGATCTGGCCTTTACCGTGCTCGCCGCCATCTTCAGTAATTGAAACGATGCGATCCATCATTAGCATGTTGTCGCTAGGTAGGCGGCAGTTGCCTTCACCAAACATTTCACCTTGACCGCAAAGGATTAGTTCTTCTTTTGTATAGCTGTTTTTAGGTTCCATAACTCTTATTCGTCGCTTAGAAATTGCCCTGTACTTTAGCGTACACTTGTACGCTAAACAACTCGGAGCAGTTAAATAATTTATATTTTCAGCTTGTTTTATGACCACTTAATTAAACTGTTACAGATAAAGGGAGATAAAACCGCGCATTGTGAAGTAAAAATCATTATAATTGCTGTGATTCTTTAACCAGTCTAAAGGAAATTTATGATCCTTTTTGTAAACTCACTAACAGTGATTGATTTTTCTTACTTGTGTAATAAACGCGGCGCAGTTGGCGAGAGCTGGATTGTGGATTTAACTCTACATGGTCAGTTGAATGATGAGTCGATGGTGCTGGATTTTGGTTTAGTTAAAAAGCAAATTAAAGGCATTATTGATGAATGTATTGACCATAAACTTGCTGTACCAGCAAAATTAAATGGTTCACTAACACAGCATGCAGAGCACAGCGTGCTAGATTGTCACTTCGGTGATAATTATCACTTAGCAATGAGTGCACCAAATCAAGCCTTTTGTCCTATAGATGCAGATATTGTTGATGAAAACTCAGTGACTGAGTTTTTAATTAAAACGATAATGCCCAAGCTTCCTAATAATATCGAAAAAATCGAAATTAGCTTAAAGCCAGAACATAGCCAAAGCTTTTACTATCATTACAGCCACGGTCTCAAAAAGCACGATGGTAATTGCCAGCGTATTATTCATGGTCATCGCTCACAAATTGGAATTAGCCTTGATGGTATGGCGATGCCTCGCTTACAAAAAGAATGGGCAGATAAATGGCAAGATATTTACTTAGCGACAGCAGAAGATGAAATCAATAAATCTGACCTTAAGCATGTAACTGCACTAGATAACGATGTGTGTTTTGCCTATACATCACAACAAGGCTATTTTGAAATGGCGATTGATAAATCACGTTGTGACATTTTACCTTGCGATACCACGGTTGAATGCATTGCCGATTATCTAAGCTCACAAGTGAAAAGCCAGTACCCTGACTCTGAAGTAAAAATTACCGCTTATGAAGGAGTGGGCAAGGGGTCTATAAGTTATGCGTAAAGGATTACTAATAGCAGCGTTTGCAGGATTGTTTTCTTTAACTGCCAGTGCTGTTGAATTAAAAGGACATTTAACTCAAGGCGGTTTAGTAACTGGCCAAATTGAAGGCGCTAAAAGTGTTAGTTTCAATGGCGAGCAACTTAAGCTTTCAACAAGTGGTGAATTTGTTTTTGGTTTTGGCCGTGATGCTAAGACAAACCATACTCTTTCTTGGGTTGATAGTGCTGGTGTGAAGCACGAGAAAGCAATTGTAATCACCAAGCGTGATTATAAAATCGATAAAATCACCGGTGTTGCAAAAAAATATGTTTCGCCACCTAAAGAAGTGTCTGAACGTATTAGCCGTGAAGCCGTTGCTGTTCGTAAAGCTAGGCAAGTAAATTCTGACTTACGTTACTTTTTAGATCCTGTTTATAAGCCAGCCACAGGGCGTATTTCAGGTGTTTATGGTAGCCAGCGTTACTTTAACGGTGAGCCTCGCCGCCCACATTTTGGGTTAGACATTGCCAATAAAACAGGCAGCCCAGTGTATGCACCAGTAAGCGGCACCGTGGTGTTTGCTGATGCAGATTTATATTACTCTGGCGGCACGTTAATTCTTGACCATGGCCATGGCGTTACCTCTACCTACATTCATTTAAGCAAATTAGATGTAAAAGTAGGGGATGAAATTACGCGTGGTGACAAAATTGCTGAGATCGGCGCAACAGGCCGAGTTACCGGCCCTCATTTAGACTGGCGTTTTAATTGGAAAAACGAACGCCTTGACCCTGCGCTAATGATGCAAGACACATTAGCTAATGAAAAGTAGAGACTATGACACAACAAATCGATCGTGATGCTATTATTGCACAGCGTATTATTGACTCAACAACATCAGTAACAAAAACAGTTTTCCCAGGCCGTACAAATCACCATAACACACTATTTGGTGGGGACGCGTTAGCTTGGATGGATGAAGTCGCCTTTATTGCAGCAACCCGTTTTTGTCGTAAGCCACTTGTAACGATTTCGTCTGACCGTGTTGATTTTAAAGAGGCTATTCCGGCAGGTACATTCGCCGAGCTAATTTCAAAAGTTGTTCACGTTGGCAATACCAGTCTTAAAGTAGACGTAGAAATCTTTTTAGAAAGAATGCATAAAGATGACAAGCATTTAGCTATTTCAGGTAGCTTCACGTTTGTAGCTGTTGATGATAACCACAGACCAACACCGGTAGTTTGCGATAAGATGATCAACGGTTTCGAATAATACTTACTATAAGGTTTAAATAAATTAAGTACCTTCGGGTGCTTAATTTATTAGATAAAAAGAACACATCATACTTTATTTTTTTAAAGTTAACTTTAGCAACTGTAAAAATAATTTAAGAGGGTGTGTACAAGGGATAGATATATGAGGGAGTTCTTTCTTTTTATTATTGAGAATAGTTTAGTGTAGCCCCATAAAAAGAAGCTACACTGTTTATCTATTTACAACACCATTGCCGCAACCCAGCCAGCAATTAGTAGCGGAATATTAAAGTGGATAAAAGTAGGTACCACTGAATCCCAAATATGGTCATGTTGACCATCTGCATTTAGGCCAGATGTTGGTCCAAGTGTTGAGTCAGAAGCAGGGGAGCCAGCATCACCTAAAGCGCCCGCTGTACCAACCAGTGCCGCCGTTGCCATTACCGAAAAATTAAGTTCCATGCAAAGTGGTACAAATAGGGTGGCTATAATTGGCACTGTTGAAAACGAGCTACCAATACCCATGGTTATTAAGAGTCCAACCAATAAAACCAATGCGGCTGCAAGGGGTTTGTTACCTTCAATCATAGCCGCTGCAGAGCTGACTAACGAAGTTACATCACCCGTTGCTTTCATCACTGAAGCAAAGCCTTGTGCTGAGATCATAATAAAGCCAATCATCGCCATCATCGCGATGCCTTTACTAAATACATCGCCGTTTTGCTCAAGCTTTACAACACCAAGCAAGGTAAATATGGCCACTCCAACGAGGCCGCCTAAGATCATTGAGCCACTGATATTTTGCGCCACTAAAGAGCAAAGTACAGCGGTAATGCCAACTACCAGTACCTTTTTAGGCTGTTCTATGAGCACCTCTTGTTGTGGCTCTGTTAAGCTATGAGACTCATAACTACGGCGCTTTCGATAGCTAATAAATACCGCAACCAATAAACCAAATAACATCCCGATGGCTGGAATTATCATTGCCATGGGGACTTGAGTATTAACGATATCTAAGCCATTTTCAGTGAGGTTTTTGTGCAAAATGGAATATAAGTAAATCCCACCAAAACCATAAGGTAACACCATATAAGAAGTGGCTAATCCGAAGGTTAAAATACATGCTATTGCACGTCTATCAAGGCGCAACTTGTTAAACACAATCAGTAATGGCGGAATAAGTATTGGGATAAAGGCTATATGCACAGGTATTAAATTTTGCGATGAAATCGCACAGAGTAAAATAATACTTAAAATAAGGTAACTAAGCGTAGTTTCGCCTTTATGACTATTCTCGTTTACTTGCTTAAGTAACTTAGACGCTAAAATACGTGTTAAACCCGACTTAGAAATAGCAACCGCAAACGCACCTAACATCGCATAGCTAAGCGCTATTTCAGCACCGCCCGATAAGCCATCATTGAATGCATTAACAGTTTCAGTTAAACCAAGACCAGCGGTCAAACCCGCAACAATAGCACTCACTGTCATCGCGACAATGACATTAATTCGACAAAGCGTTAAAACCAGCATCAACATAACGCCGACAATTACTGCATTCATATTGTTCTCTATTTGGCTGTTTTGAGAGAGTTTAACAGAACTCGCACACGGTTTTTGCGATTTTGAGTATATGATTGTTGTTGATAGCGTACTTCGATGATTATTTGCTCAAATTCGTTTAAAAAAGGCTTCACTGCGGGCTTTTGCTGTTTGATCAAAGCAATATTTTGTAGTGGTGTGTTGGTAGAAACAGGCGAGACACCTTGCTTTTTAGCCCACTGATAAAGCCAAGTAATGTCATCAACCAATGGTTCACTACTTTGTACTGGGCGCTTGCTATATAAAAAATAGCCTGTAAAGCTCAGTAATAAAGTACCTAACACAACTAATGGCGTTAGCCATGCTGAATTATTACCAAACAGTGAATCAAATAAACTTTGCTGCGATGCTTGGTCAAACGTAAGCACCCAGTTAGTCCATTTATAGTCGAGCTCTTCAAGCTGAATACGCAGCCAGTTTATTGCTTTAAAATGGCTCCAGCGCTTTAAACCAAAATTAAGATTGTTGTTAAAACTTTCATTTAAATCACCAAGCTGTGATAACGAACCATTTAAACGCTCCGGGGCAACAACAGCGGTAGCATCAAATATGTGCCACTTTTCATCGAAGAACACTTCAACCCACGCATGCGCATCATATTGATAAATGTTGAGCGTAGTGGCTTTAGTTTGTTCGCCCCCTAAATAACCCGACACAACTCGGGCAGGGTAACCGGCAACACGAAACATAAATGCGGCCGTGCTTGCATAATGACCACAAAAACCACGTTTGGTATCAAATACAAACTGGTCTAACGTATTATCACCATACATTGGCGTTGGTGTTAATGTGTAAGCAAAGTGCTGCTGATTAAAGTAATTAAGTAATGCGTTAAAGTAACTTTGTGCATTATCATGCTCAGCAGCCAGCTGATTTGCCAGCGCCGTCGTTTGTGGGTTAGTCATTTTAGGTAAGCGGGTGTATAAACGTTTTTCAAAGGCATTCAGGATCAGCGAAGCTTGGCTACTCGTTACCGCATATTTAATGTTTTTGTTTAAGTTACCTTTGCGTTTTAACAAACCATTGTAAGTAGAGTGCACATCTGAATTAGCACTTTGTGCAAAGCCAAGGGCAAATAACCAATTTGAAGATGAGGGCTCTGCAATAACATGATAATCAATGCTATTACTACGGCTAATGGTGTGGCGAATAGGGTTAAATTGTTTAGATTTTAAAATGTCCGATATTAACCATTCACTGCCATTAAACTCATCATGAATGAGGCTTCGCCAATAATAGGGGGCGTGTAAAGTTTGCCCTGGCTGTTGTTCTACCCGAAAAACCAAATCATCAGACTCAGCTAATTTAGCAATCGAAAAGGGGTTCACTTGTTCTGATAAGCCAGTTTTCGCAAGCTTTGGCCCAGGTAGCTGCCAAAATGCTGGTATTTTAGGTAAAAACAAAATCAAAAATGCTGCTATGGGTAAGGCTAGTAATATTGTTTTAAAACTCTGCTTGTTAGCGGCCTTAAAGCTTTGCGGACTGGTTAAGTAGCCAAGTACTGCGAAGTTAACAATATAGAGTACACTCACAATCAAGGTTTCGAACAGCCCTTGATGAAATAAATACACAGTTGAAAGGTTAAAAAACACTAGTAAACAAACGGTTTGATACTGTTTAATTGTTTTTGCTTGTAGCAATTTAAAGCTGCTAGCAAGTAGCATCATGGATACAAACAACTTTACCGTATCGCTCACACCAACAAGAACAAATAAGGCTATTAAGCTAACTGCAGCCAAAATATTCGCGACCAATCCATTTAGTTTTTTATAAAACTTACTTAAAAACAGGTTTAAAAAGCTTAAGCCAGCCAATATGGCTAAAAATAGAGTAGGGACTTCGGTAAACAAAAAACCACTGATAACAATAAAAAGCAGTGATAAAACAGTATTTATAAGCGGGGTATTCATAATTAAAACTCCGCCAAAGCTTGTAAGCAGGCTCTTTGATGGTGAACCCCTAAGCCTTTTGCAATGTGTTTATTAGGCAAGGTTAACGAAAACGCCATGTGTTGATCGGTTAATTGGTTTACCAAAAAGCATAATTGGCTTAAACGATGTTCGTTATTGCCAGTTAACATATTGAAATTAAGCGCTAATTCCTGTGATGCATCACTGGTAAACTCTTTCGTTAATAGCTGCTGAGTTTTAGCGTAGTGTTTCCACGATACTTTATTCAGTGCTGTACCTTGCACAAACGGTGTAAGCTGATAAAAGTCATCATTACCGGCTTTAACTTGTGCGTTATCGCCATCATGTTCGTCATTTTCATGGAGTTGAGTATCAAGCTTTTCTGATGTAATTGGTTGTGGGTAAACAAAAACGGTACTTATTGGCTCTATATAACTCCAAACAGATACTAAACCAAATGGAAAATGACTAATAATTTTAATTCTATCAAAGTCATAAGCACCACGATCGCTACATTTAAGTGCTATTTCAACTGTTTTTGTCTCTTTGCTTTGCAGTGACACAGTTTCAGATTCAACGTTTTTATTAACGAGTTTTACTAGTTCACAGTGTGATTTAGCTTGAACTTGAAAACGCGCGAAAGGGGCTTTTGGCGCATAACTTTCATTAACAAATAGGTAGTTAACTGACAAACCTCTAACGTTTTTATAGCCGGTCAGTATCGTAAACACCAAAACAACCACCATTAAATACGCCATGGCTAAAATTAGGTTGTTTTGATAGTTAATACCCATCACAAAATTAAGCAGCGCAATCAGTAAAAACTGCCCGCCAAGTTTAGAGGGTAATACATAAATTGTTTTATGCTTAAGTTCAATTTCGTTGGTTCTGTGTTTGCTTTTTAATAACTTATTAAAAATTGACTGACGAAATTGCTCAATAAAAGCAGGGCACTTAAACATGTTTTATAAGCTTACTGGCACATGTTTAAGTGCAAACCCGCTATCACCAGCGTTTAAACCAAGCCTGTGATCGGTCACGCTAGGGAAAACCGCTTGCACATCTTCAGGCAGCACAAAATCACGGCCTTCAATATACGCCCATGACTTTGCAGCACGGGCAAGCGCAATACTGGCTCTTGGTGATAATGGGTTTACAAAGTGGTTATCTTGGCGAGTAAACGCAACTAGCTCAAGTATATAGTCAACAACCGCATTACTTATCGTTACCGTATTAATTTCTTTTTGGATAACAGCAAGTTGACCAGGATTAATACGAACGGGCAAGTCATCGTAGTTACGGTTGTTTAACCCTAAAATGAGATTTTTTTCAGCGTGTTTGTCAGGAAAACCTAAACTAATACGCATAAAAAAGCGATCTAATTGCGACTCAGGTAAAGGATAAGTGCCTGATTGATGCACTGGATTTTGAGTAGCAATCACAAAAAATGGTGATGGTAGGGCGTGCTTAACAGAATCTACCGTCACTTGTTTTTCTTCCATTGCTTCTAACAGTGCACTTTGCGTTTTAGGACCAGCACGATTAATTTCATCGCCTAAAACAACTTGGCTAAATACAGGGCCTTGATGAAATGAAAAGCTATGCTCTTTGGCATCAAAGATGTTTGTACCAAGTATGTCAGAGGGTAATAAATCGCTGGTGAATTGAATTCGCTGATACGATAAGCCAAGAACAGCCGCAAGTGCATGAGATAACGTGGTTTTTCCCATACCTGGTAAATCTTCAATTAACAGGTGGCCTTCACTAAATAAACACGTTAGGGCGAGTTTTATTTGTTGTTGCTTACCGAAAATAACCGTTGATAGGTCATCTATAACGAGTTGGATTGTCGAATTCATAAACTACTTAATTTGTTATGGTTTCCATCAATTCTAGACGTTTCATAACAGAGTCGACTTTTTTTGCGTTGAATGGTTTGGCGATAAAACCTTTAGCACCGAGTTCCCAGGTGTTTTGAACATTCTCAAGACTGTTATGGCCAGAGCACATAACAACATGTGTATGTGGGTGGTGGTCGTTTAAGTATTCAAGAATTTCCGTACCATCAGTATTAGGTAGCTCAATATCAAGAAAGATAACGTTCGGTGACTTTTCTTCGATAACAGTTTTAGCTGATTCAAAATCTCGACTTTCTAAAATATCTTCAAAGCCAAGACCAGTCAAAATTTGGTTTAGATAATCTCTGATGTCTTGCATATCATCAATTATCAAAATAGGTTCCAACGGCTTCACAAATTCCATATTGTTACATCTTATCGTTACATCTCAAGTTGATAGTTTTAATATAAGTCATGAGATAAGTAAGCTCAAGAAACAGACACTAATAAAATGAATAATACGATAAAACAACAGCAAAATGTCCGATACCGTCTAGTATTGGACTTAGCGTCCTCAGAGAATGGGTTGAGCTATGTTTAAATATTTAACTTCCTATAATTTGAAACGTGTTATGTTGAAAGAACGCCCCGCTAAAATATCTCCAGAGCGGGGCGTTTGTGGTTTTCCGTGTGTGAAAATCGCGAAGCGACACACGGATTGCGGCCAAACCCTTGGCAGCGAAGCGTAAGCAACCTGTAACATAATGCCAATTATGGGGATGCGATTTATCGCATGTAGACCGCACTCATTAGTAATTTGAAATTCATAGGTTATCGGTCGTAACTAAGCGAAGCGCAAACCATCTATTATTGAAGGAAAATCCCTGCGCAGCATGCGCCCTCTGATAAACCTTTCAATTTTTCAAACTATAAATATTTTTCAGAATATATACATATCCAACATCAGCAAAAGGCAGAGAGAAGGGCGAGCTTCGAGCCCCTCACTGCCTTTGATGTGGGAATTCAAAAAAACCCCGTAATTGTATTACGGGGTATAACTCCTATCTAAACCTTGGCCTTCCGGCCTTAACCTTTACTTTTTCTTTTCGTTTACAATTTTTAGATAGTCGCTTTCCTCTATTGTATCTAGTCCTTTGTTTATAAGTATTTTTAAAATTTCAGTGTCTTTTAATGACTTCTGGGTGGCTACTACTGCTTTTACGTGTTCCTTTTCCACCTTCCTCCATGTCACATCATCAATATGTTTAGTTGGCATTCTCTTATTCCTACGTCGAAAGTTATCAGGAATTATAAACTCATAATCTAATATTTGTTGACTTTTAGATTCTAAGAAACTAATCTCAGCCCAAGAAAATAAATTCTTAGAAACTCAGATAAGGTTACGGATGATTATCTATTTTGAAAATAATAAACAGGCAGGCGTTCAAGTCACTTATGATTTGAATGGCGAACGTTTGTATGATTATTTTGAAAATATGTACCGTTTTCGTGTTTGGGTTGCACATGAATTTGATTGTGAAACAGTTGAAATTACTGATTCAAATTACCGCCAATTAGTAGCTGAAGGGGTAATCTAATGAATTACCAATACACCGATAAAGCTACACAACTTATTAACAATCGTATTGAGCGTTTTAAAAAACATGAAAGCAATCAAACGATTATTGACCACTTATCTTTTAGTTTTAAACTTGCTGACTTACGCCACTTAAAACGTGCGGGTATGGCTGGCGTAACAACTGAGTCTCAAACTGTTTTTCCAGAAGTGCCTAATATCAAGAGTGAATTTAATACTCAAGGCATGAACTCGGCTGAATTAGAAGAGCACTTAAAAACACAAAAACAACGTGTTAATGATTTAATGTCAGATTTCTATTTTAAATCTTTACGTGCTTTTGCCAGTGTTGCTCTAGGTTTTCAGCTATCTGCACCACGTGATAAGGGTTTCCACGGTTATCAAAATTCAATGAACTTACTTACCCAAGAGGGTAATCAAATTGGTTTTGTTGGTATTGGTGGTCAACGTGATTCTGTCTATTTTCAAATTTCAGGTGAGGGCTGTAAACACTTATGGTCACACACTACACCTTTCATTCTTCATCATTGGCTATCTAAGGTTTTAACTATCTCTCACCTATCGCGCATCGATATTGCACGCGATTGTTTTGATGATGTTTTTAACTGTAAAAATGCTGAAACTAACTTTTTTCAAAAAGCTTTCGCACGTAAAAAGGGCGGCCCTAACCCAACAATGGCTAATCATGACTCAATCTCTGTTGATGGTGTTTACGATGTTGAAATGAAAACTATCGGTAAACGTACTAGCCCTGTTTATTGGCGTATCTACAACAAGAAATTAGAGCAAGGCATTCAAGAACCTGATTTAGTTTGGTATCGAAATGAGGTTGAGCTAAAAAAATGGACTGTTGATTGTTTATTAGACCCAGACTCAACTTTTGCGGGTTTATGTGATTTTGCTCAGTCAATGATTAATACAGATGGTGTCCACACATCTAGCTCTCCAAAAGTATCTAATGCCGCTACTGATTTAGCATCTCGTGTTAAATGGGTTCGTCGTATGTGCGGCAAGGCTTTAGCGGATATTTTCGAAATTACTGAGGGTGACTTGCAAACCGTTCTTGGTCTGTTAGTCCCTGATAAATACATAACGGGTAAATCTCTCGATATACCTAACACTTACAAGCAATTGCTAACTCAAAATTTAAGGAGTCTTTAATGGCTATCGTTATCGCAGGTATTGGAATTACAAAATTTCCAGAGTCAAAAAACCCAGATGTAGAAAAAGCTACTCTTGAGGTTCTTTATCCATTTGAATCGGTGAACTCTCCTAAATTTCATCGTAAGGCTGTTGGTAAAACAACTGCTACACCATTTGGTAAAGAACCTATTTCTATTAATACAACATATGCTCACGTTCTTATCGATAACGGTGCTTTTGTTGCTGATAAAGAATACGACTTAAAGTTTTCGTTTAACGACCAAACTTTTGAAAATGAAGTCGTTGAACTTATCCCAGTTGACCCTGAATTAAAGCGTCATTTTAAAGAATCTCTCGGCGGCCAGTAATGAGTGACTACAAATACATTGCTATTTGTCCAGTTGCACCTGTCCAAAAACAGTGTCCTGTAGAATTGGAAGTTGTCGAAAATCCGCTTCCAGTTCCGCTCGATTGGGAGACATTTCAAAATGAAGTAGCTCCCCAAATTATCATCGTTCTTCTTACTTGTTATGGGTGGAAGAAATTATCAAAAATGGTTTGGAATAGATAAGGAACTTAACCATGAAAACCAACACTCTAAAAAACAAACTAGCTAAGGCTGGTATCTTAACTACTTTGGTAGTTTCTGGCTCTGCACTTGCTGAAGCTGCTCCTGAAGTAACTGCTGCAACAACTCAATTTACTACTTTCTTTACTGAAAATGCCAATCTAATTGGCGGTGCATTCTTAGGGGCTGCCTTCGTAGCTATCGTTTGGAAGTGGCTTAAAGGTATGTCGTTTAGCTAATGTTCATCACATTAGACACAGTGCTAATCGTCTCAGGACTTTTAGCACTTTATATCCTTTTTGATGATTAAAACTAAGGCGCAATAATGCGAATACTAATATTTATATTGGCGCTAATGAGCGCCTTTTTTGTTTCAAAAATAAATGCATTTGCTTTATCGGATTTATACGGCCCCGACTTAAGTGATTTGCTAAAGCCCAAACATCAAATGGAACCATGTGAAGCTGCATCATTTAATGGTGGCGGTGACTTAACTCATAAAGTTTGCGGTGGTCCTGATTCAGAAGGTAGAGATGCAAAGATGCAATCCTGTATGTCTTTAGCTGCTACTGTCGAAGGTTATTCGACTGAACAGTATGATATGGCTGATGGCGGAACGTGCCAATCTGAAAATGGAACCCTTAAAATTTTTCAGTCTGGTGTTCGTAAATATTCAGATGGAACAAGACTTCCTACTCGCAGAACCATCACCGTATTTTTTGCTAATATAGCTGGTGAATATACTTATAGCTGCCCACCCTCTAATTCCGCTGAACATACAATTGAAGTAAGCCCTGACCCTGATAGAGGGGTTCCAGTTACTGGTGACGATTCGCCTTTCTGGTGTGCTAAACCAAAAGAACCTGAAGACTGCCCCGCTGGTTACCACTCTAGAGGTACTTCTGCTCAATTAGGTTCTAGTGGCTGTATACCTAAAGACTGCCCAGCCCAAGGTTCTAGTAAGGAATTATATACAAGCCCTAATCTAGGCCAATCCTTTAACGGTGCTGGATTGTATTGTAATGGGGGCTGTGCATATACAGTAAATTCGGAAAACATTGGTAAATCAAACAAACATGCAATAGGTCTTAGCCAAGGCGTTGCATGTGGTGATAAGCCCTATGACACTAAAAAATTAGCTGATGAAGGTGATGAGGGTTCTTGTACAGTAACGAAAACGGGTAACTCTAATATAAATGTTCTTAATTGTCCTTCAGCTCCAGATGTACCTGAAGATACGCCTCATAATAACGATGAAAACAAAGTTGATGAAACCCCAAACGCACAAAAGAACAAAGCAAGTTGTCAAGCTGGTGATTCTATCTGCCATTTAAACAATGTAGAGATAGAAATCGAGAATAGCACCAACAGACATATGGACAATGATAACTTATTACATAACAAGCAAACTGAAGCAGATACAAAAAACACAAACGCTATCATTGCAGCCCTAGGCGATATTGAAACACAAATCTATTTCCATCGTGAAGATGATGAACGTAACACAGCTATTACTCATGGAAAATTGCAGGGGGTAATAGATGCCATAAATGGATTAGAAATATCTGGCGGTGGTGGCGGCGGTGGTAATGGTACAGTTAACGGTAATATTGGCGGCCAAGATTGTGAAGGAACAATCGAAGAATGTGCGGGTATTGGCTCTGGTGATGGTGTTGAACTTCCAACCGAAACTTTAAATCTTAACCAGTACGCAGACAAGTACGATGACTGGCTTCCAAACGCTGAGTTACCAGAAGAAAAATGTGTAACTCTCACAAATGGTAAAACTCTTTGCTTCACTTACAAATATATAATTTTAATCTTTCAAGCAATATCTGGTTTGCTTGTTATAAGCGCCTTAATTCATTCAGGTAAAATCATTGCGGGGTCTTTCTAATGCCTTTTTTAATACAGAGTTTTTTTGCTGCACTAGCTGCTTTACTTCCAAGCCTTGTCTCTAAAGTTCTCGTTAGCCTTGGTTTTGGTTACGTCACTTACCAATTGGGTCAATTTGGCGTCGATTATATCTATCAGCAAATAGCTTCTTATGCTTCAACTATGCCGACTGAAATGATTGCAGTTCTAAAACTTGCAAAAACTGATGTTGCTGTGGGTATCGTCTTAGGTTCTTATGCTGCTGCATTAAGTATTAAAGGGCTAACCTCAGCTGGTTCTGTAACAAAAATGAAAGTCGGAGCACCTAACCAATGATTTATTTAAGAACAGGTGTCCCAGGTGCAGGAAAAACTTTAAATACTTTAAAGGAGATTTGCGAAGATGAACAAGTCACACAAAAGCAGAAGTTCTACAACAATATTAAGTGTTTCCTTTTGGATTTGGATTTCTGCAATAGTTTTGCTGGTTGGTTTTATGGCTCCTTCTTTCCTGCTGTAGCCAAAACAAAAAAGGGCAAAAGGTATTCAAAAATAATCAAAAAGGCGCATGAAGAAGGGCGTCTAGTTGAAATTTCAGACGCTCCTTGGTTATCGCCTTTGTATAAGGTTTATGATGAACGGGCGGCAATAGAATTGTTTTCTACTTGGTGTCGACGTTGCTATCCAAAGAAGAATTTAATCGGATTAGATACATATCTAGAAGAAGCTGAAGAACCAACGATTGAATCCATAAAGTTACTTAACTATCATTGGACAAAAGTAGACGACCCTACTCAATGGCCTGATTTACCAAATGGATCTATAAGTGTCTTTGATGAGTGTCAGGACTACTTTTCACCAATGGCCAATAGTGCAAAGCGGCCATTACACTATACAAAGTTTCAGACTCACAGACATACTGGCGTTGATATACATTTAGTAACTCAACACTACACCTTCTTAGATAACGTTATCCAGAAATGTACCAACTCCCATATACATTATTTTAGACCCATGGGTGGTGCTGCGATAACTCGTTTTCAACGAGATAAACAATTTAACACTGATTACAAAGGGGATTTAGAGAAGTGCGCTACTAAGATGATGCGCAGGGATTCTAATTTTTATGGTGTTTATTGGTCTGCCGATGAGCATACAGCTAAATTTAAAATACCACCTAAGCTTTATCTGGGTTTTTTGGCTATTCCGATTTTAATTTATGTTATTTATTCATTGGCTCAAAATCTTGGCATGTTAGACAAGGGAGAACCTACCACTGGAGAGCCTCCAGTGACCGTTATTCCAGAAACTAAGTTATCGATAAAACCTCAAAAAAAGTTACTTTCTGATTTGGACTACAAACCACAAAAGTTTGAACACCCATTAAATGAAATGTGTGACGACTATGAATATGGTGGTTATGTTCTTAAAAAGAATCATGGTGTTGTTACTGTTGAGCATTATATAAATTGTGTAACAGGTAATCATGTCGAGCGACAAAAAACATCGATAATGGGTGAAGGCGAAAACGAGGTACAGCAAGCTGAGCAAATCAAAGAACCTGAAGTCATAACGCTTAGTTCTAACTATTTAGAAAAGATAGGTTACTCGATTTATTTATCTGAGAACTTACCAGTTCTTAAATTTTCAGATAAGAATATTTTCTTAAGGCAATTCTGACCCTTTAAAGAGCAGCCCATAATTTGAAACGTGTTATGTTGAAAGAACGCCCCGCTAAAATATCTCCAGAGCGGGGCGTTTGTGGTTTTCCGTGTGTGAAAATCGCGAAGCGACACACGGATTGCGGCCAAACCCTTGGCAGCGA
>Ga0213832_1000461_pt1 | contig 28818 bp, 25 predicted proteins | sample SWATP13_FD_161660 | JGI IMG/M metagenome (GOLD analysis project Ga0213832, IMG submission 161660) | Coastal seawater microbial communities from Marineland, Florida, United States - SWA TP1 #3 | ecosystem: Environmental > Aquatic > Marine > Coastal | place: USA: Florida | collected 2016-08-06 | reverse complement strand
ATTGTGAATCGCCATGTCTGCGGTGAAGCGGCTACCATCATAAATGTTTGATGTTTCACGGAAAGGTGAATCCGTACCACTTACGTCATGGTGGTCACGCCCAAGCACTACAGGACCAATTTCACCACGATTAATGGCATCATTAAAGGCTTTAGCGATTTCAGCGCGGCCTTGTGCATCTGCATAAAGAATACGTGCTTGAGAACCAACAACGAGTTTGTTCTGTTTCGCATCTTTGATCCAAGTGATGTTGTCTTGCATTTGCTGTTGAATTTCTTCAGGCGAGTCCGCCATAATTTTTTCAAGGACTTGTGCAGCAATCGCATCTGTTTTATCAAGGTCGTCTGGTTTACCTGATGTACATACCCAGCGGAACGGGCCAAAACCATAGTCAAAACACATTGGACCAAGAATATCTTGTACGTACGATGGGTATTTAAAATCAATCCCATTATCAGCCATTACATCGCCACCAGCGCGTGATGCTTCTAGCAAGAACGCATTACCATAATCAAAGAAGTAAGTGCCTTTCGCCGTGTGCTTGTTAACAGCATCGGCGTGGCGTTTAAGCGTCGCTTGTACTTTTTCTTTAAATACTTCTGGCTCTTCACGAATTAAACGATTTGACTCTTCATAGCTGATATCAACCGGGTAGTAACCGCCTGACCACGGGTTATGAAGTGAAGTTTGATCTGAACCTAAGTGAATGAAAATATCTTCTGCTAAGAAGCTTTCCCAAACATCAACCACGTTACCGATAAAGGCTATCGATACCACTTCCTCATTTTGCTGGGCAGTACGCACACGCTCAACAAGCTCTGGCATGTTATCAATTAACTCATCAACCCAACCTTGCTGGTGACGTTTGATGGCAGCCTTAGGGTTAACCTCGGCACACACGGTAATACAGTTAGCAATGTTACCCGCTTTAGGCTGAGCACCACTCATGCCACCTAAACCAGCCGTTAAGAAGATTTTACCTTTTGGTGACTCGCCTTTTTCAAGCACTTTACGAAATGCATTCATTACTGTAATGGTTGTACCGTGCACAATACCTTGCGGGCCAATGTACATAAATGAACCCGCAGTCATTTGACCGTATTGAGTTACACCCAGTGCATTGAATTTTTCCCAGTCATCCGGTTTTGAATAGTTCGGGATCATCATACCGTTAGTCACAACCACGCGTGGTGCTTCTACTGATGATGGGAATAACCCCATAGGGTGACCCGAGTACATGTGTAGCGTTTGGTCTTCTTCCATTTCGCTTAAGTACTTCATGGTTAATAAGTACTGCGCCCAATTTTGGAATACCGCACCGTTACCACCGTAAGTGATAAGCTCTTCAGGGTGCTGCGCTACAGCAGGGTCAAGGTTGTTGTCGATCATCAACATGATCGCAGCCGCTTGTTCGCATTTAGCTGGATAATCGCTGATCGAGCGTGCTTTAAGCTCATAGTTAGGCTTAAAGCGATACATGTAAATACGGCCAAATTGTTTGAGCTCAGCAGCAAATTCAGCAGCTAATTCTTGATGCCATTCTTTAGGGAAATAACGCAATGCGTTACGAATAGCTAATTGCTTTTCGTCAGCCGATAAGATGTCTTTACGTTTTGGAGCACGGTTTGCATCACTTGGATACGGTTTTGGCTCTGGCAATACGCTTGGGATACCTTGCTTAATTTGTTCTTGAAAAGTCATTATTTGCTCCCTTAGTTAACTTTAAACGCTTGCGATTTAACAAGTTCTACCATGGCATCTATATCAGGCTTAAGTAAGCGGTCTTCTTCTAGTTTGGCAACTTTGCTGCGAATTAGCGCAAAGTTTTCTTCAATGATGTCTGAACACGTGTTAGGACGTCTAAATTCAATTGCTTGCGCTGCATACATCAGCTCAATAGCAAAGATTTTATCAAGATTACCTAAAATCTGGTTTAACTTACGACCAGAAATACTCCCCATAGATACGTGATCTTCTTGGCCCATTGATGTTGGTACGCTGTCTGCTGATGGTGGGAAACACAAAGATTTGTTTTCTGTTACCAATGCCGCAGTCACGTATTGTGGGATCATCATGCCAGAGTTTAAGCCACCCGATGACGTTAATAAACGCGGTAAACCATGTAAGCCCTCAAGTAGCAAGTAACAACGACGATCAGCAATGTTGCCAAGCTCTGCCGCTGCAATTGATGCGTAATCTAATACCATAGCAAGTGGTTGACCGTGGAAACCACCACCCGAAATGGCTTCTTCTTCGCTGATCACAATAGGGTTATCTGTTACAGAATTCATTTCTGTTTCAGCAAGTTCTTTTAAGTGGTAATACGCATTACGTGATGCACCATGAACTTGAGGAATACAACGCAGTGAGTAAGGGTCTTGAACACGGTCACAATCAGTGTGTGAAGCCATGTTTTCAGAGCCTGCAAAAAAGCTGCGCATACGCGCTGCAACTTCAACGTTACCTTTAAAAGCACGAATGGCGTGTAACTCTTCACGAAACGGTGATTGGCTACCTTGCATACCTTCAATGCTCATAGCACCTGCGATATCAGCAAGGTCTAATAGGTAACGCATTTTAGTAAGCGCAGTAATGGCATGCGATAATATAAACTGAGTACCATTAATTAACGCTAGGCCTTCTTTAGCATGTAAATCTAAAGGCGCTAAACCGTGCTCTTTTAATACGTCTGCAGCTGGCTTGATTGTGTCGTTTACCCAAAACTCACCTTCTCCTAAAAGAGGTAAGAATAGGTGTGATAACGGTGCTAAATCGCCCGACGCGCCTACTGAACCTTGCTCTGGTACAACAGGAATAATATCAAGTTCAATAAACTTAAGCATACGCTCAACTACGGTTAAACGAATACCTGAAAAACCTTGGCTTAATGCATGTACTTTGGTGATGAGCATTAGCTTTGAAATAGGTTTAGCGATTGGCTCACCCACACCGACAGCGTGTGTAATCAATAAATTCTTTTGTAATAGATTGGTTTCTTCTGGAGAAATTTGTGTATCACATAATGGACCAAAGCCCGTATTGATACCATAAATGGCTTTATCTGAGGCAGCCATTTTGTCTACGTTTTGGCGGCTTTTATTAATTTTATCAATCGCTTCTTGGCAAAGCTCTGCCTGTAACGTACCGGCTGCAATAGCATTAACGCTGTCTAACGTTAATTGGTCAACACCATACTTAAATGTCATTTATAACTCCTAAAGAACAGGATAAGTTTTATTTAGAGGGAGTCTAGCTTGCCCTCGTTGTTTTACAAATGCATAATTATCGTTATTCATTCCAGATTTATCGAACTAAAAGAAGTGCTATGCAAGTTCATGATGTAGACCTGCGCTTATTGCGCGTTTTTGTAGCAATTGTTGAGTGTGGCGGGCTTTCAGCCGCAGAGTCACGTTTGAATATTGGCCGCTCAACCATCAGTGCGCATTTATCAGACTTAGAAGTAAGGCTTGGTATAAAATTATGTAAACGTGGCCGCAGTGGTTTTGAAATTACAGACGCTGGCGCTATTACCTATCAAGCATCGATTGAACTGCTTCAGCAATGCGAAGCGTTTGCTAATACTGTAGCAAGCTCTAAAAACGAGTTATCGGGGCGTTTAAGTATTGCCATGATAGATACCATGGTCAGCGACCCACGCTGTGCCATCCCAAGTGCTATTGCAAGATTAAAAGGCAAGGGTAAAAACATTCAGTTTGATATTAATGTGTGTGAAGCACGAGAGGTAGAAACCGCAGTAGCCAATGGCCGTTCATTAGTGGGGATTGGTGTTAGCCGCCATCATATTCGCGGCTTAGACTATACCGCCCTGCATAACGAAACTAACTTTTTGTATTGCGCAGTCGGTCACCCCTTATTTGAGTGTGAAGACAAACAAATAAATGAGCTGCTCAAAGAAGCTGAGGTAATTACCAGTAACTACATGCGCGATAAAGAAAGCCGAAACGACGGTTTAAACTATCAAAATAGTGCTGTTGCTTATCACGATGAAGGGATTGCACATTTAATTTTATCAGGTGAGTTTATTGGTTATTTACCCGACCACTACGCACAGTTCTGGGTTGATAAAGGTATTTTCAAAGCTATTCAACCGAGTAAATATCACTACGATATTCCTGTGGTATTGATCACCTCAAAAACAAATGCCAATTCGCCGCTAGCAAACGCCATGATTGACGAAATTAAGCGTTGTTACGCGGTTTAGTTTTTTGGTTTAAAGCTCTTTGCTCATTTATAAGCACAAGGCTAAACGCGATTATGGCAAGGTTTGTAGTCACAGGATTAAACGCTTCGATTAAAAGTGTGGGCTGTAAAACAGCAACAAACAGCATTAGCCCAACTAAAGCAGCTATATTGAGAATATTGAGTAAGATTGAACGATAGAAAATAAAAAACAGCACGGCAAAAATCATTTCACCAGCCCCAGCGGCCCTGGTAATAAGTGTTGAAATTTCAGCATTAAAACCAAAACTGGCTGTCATTTTTAGTTCAAGGGGAGCAATGTGAATAAGTTTTGGTATCAGCCCATGATAAAGCCAACTAAAGCTGATAATAAATCGAGCGATTTGAATGTTAGTGAAGTATTTCATGAAAGATTATGTGCAGAGTCATTGTGTGCTCAGACAGAGCACACAATGAATACGGCTTAAACCGTTGGCTTACCAAAACGGTTTTCTGCTTCATCACCCGCTAAAAAGCCATTTTCAATCAGTACCCAAATACCACCAATCACTGGTACTAAACCAATTAGTACCCACCAACCTGACTTGTTGCGGTCGTGCCAACGTTTAACTTGAATAGCAAGCGATGACCAAATTAGTGGAATGTAAATTAAAAGTGGAAGGAAAATGGCCGCATTTTGTGAGATCATTGCGCCAATACCACTTAACACAAGCATAGCTAAAACACTAATTAGCATTAATCCTAATACTGATAACCAATAAGTTTTACGTGGAATTCTACCTTGGAAAGAGAATAAGATATCCTTACGACTCATGGTTGTTGTCTCTGTTGAAATATTAGCAACATCTGATTCAGGAGCTTGATAAACGTTTTCTGACACTGTCATTTCCTTTTGAGTTTACTTCGGTTTTAGCAAGGCTACCACTCCGTGCAGCTTACTGATTAATCAAAAATAATTTTTGCACTTTATTAGATCCAGCTGAAACTATTGCTGAATCCAACATGAACAAAAGTACCATAAATAATACTATTTAAGGAACTAAAAATTAATAATACAATTAAATTTAATACTTTTTAACTAACTAAAATAAATAAACTTTAGCTCTCGATATCTCTTTAAACCACAAAAAGCCATTCGAGTGGTTGCTACTGCCAATATTTAGCAAACAGGCGAGGATATGCCTGTTTTAAAAATTTCGGCTTGTCTTTAAAACGCTTGCCCTTTGGCTGTTCAAGCCCAGATGGAATAAATGGTAGCTCATCGTCATTACGCTCTTCAAACAGCATACCGGCGATTAAATCATACTCATCTAAATAAGGATAAGGTTGTTCATTCAAATGATAAACGGGTGTGCAGTCAGCAACGGAGTCTGGGTTCTCTAAGGCTTTTAAAAATGCGCCTTCACCGCGAGATATGAGCCAACATAAAAACTCTGAAAATCCATAATCATCGTTACAACCAGCCATTACAAACGCAGCACCAAATAAGTCCCAAGTGTAAGCTTTGCGCATACGCAAACTAAACTGCTTGTCAAACTCCATAAGTTGCTCATCGGATAGATGTGTTAGCTTTTCTCTTAGAGTATTACACACCGATTCTGGCTCTGCCGTTTTATCTTCTGCGGTCACTAATTCCCAAAATTCACTTTCGGTTAGAACACTCATGATAAGATCTCTTTAACACGACCGACTTGACCGTCATCAAGTTGTACTTTAATGCCATGAGGATGGTTTGGTGACTTAGTTAAAATACGCGAAACAACACCTTGCGTTAAATGGCCTGTGCGCTGGTCTTGTTTTAAAACAATATTAACTTCACAGCCTACGGTTATTTGTGAGCGTGTTGGTACAGCCATAATAAACTCTCTTACAGTATTTTTGCCGATTATAGCTATTTGCGACTGTGTTACCAATGCTAAACTCATTTGATGTGTATGTTTTCATCCGCTTGACGTGGTGTTAGTCAAAGCTGTGCCTATTGCAAGGTAAAAGTAAACGGCATATTTAATCCTTAAAAAACAGAATAGCTTTTGCTGATATCACTACTCCTATCTCTTTCAGCTCTTTTGTAATCACTTGATTAATTTGCTCTGCCAGCGGTGAATTTGATAGAGGAATTTGCTCGGAAAAATAACAACTTACTTTCATTGATGCTGGCAGTCTCTTTAAATCAGCGGTGTGAGTTAACCATAAAAAGTTGTCGCTTATGTCTTTTAGGTTTTCACATGCCGTCGTTAGCGCTGCCCGAATAGCTTTATCGAGGCGTTTTTCAGTTTTGGTCATTGTTCTGACTTTTGCTTTTTAAAGTTTTCGTAGCTATCTTGCTGGCGCTTTACACACGCATGGTATTCTTTATCAGCTAAATAATTGCATTCAGTCAAGCGTGCAGATTGGAGTTCATGAAAACGCGCATTTGAACTACACCCTGTTAACAAAAGAAACATTGATGCAATCCCAGTAAACTTTAAAGCGTTTAAAAACATTTAATTTCCTTTCTTCAGTTATACATTGGTACTGCGATTTATTGTATATTGCGTGGGTTTAAATACTATCACCAAAGGGTCATATATGATGTTGTCGCAGTTACAAGAGCTGTTTCAGCGTATCGATAAAAGCAAAGTTTTTCAATCATTCGTTATTGCCGTTATTGTTATTTCAGCATTAACCGTCGGGGCTCATACTTATTCGCTTCACCCAACCGTAGAGTTAGCTCTCCATTGGATGGATATGGGTATTACCGTGTTTTTCCTTGTTGAGCTTGTGATCCGCTTTATTGCAAGCCGAGGCTTTAAAGACTTCTTCAGTAAAGGCTGGAATATCTTTGATTTTATCATAGTGGTAGGTAGCCTTTACCCTGCCGCAGGCTCAACGATTTTTATTGCTCGCTTGTTGCGTATCTTCCGCGTTTTACGACTTGTATCCATGATCCCCGAACTTAGGCTACTGGTTAACTCGCTTTTAAAAGCGATTCCACAAATGGGCTATATTGCCTTACTGATGTTCGTAATCTTCTATATTTATGCCGCCATGGGAAGCATGCTGTTTGCTGATATTAACCCTGTGTTATGGGGTGATGTATCAATATCAATGCTCACCTTGTTCCGTATAGCAACATTCGAAGATTGGACAGATGTCATGTACGAAACCATGGCCGTGTATGAACTTAGCTGGATTTTCTACCTAACATTTATTTTCTTAACTGCATTCGTATTCTTAAACATGATGGTAGGAGCTATTTTAGAGGTTATGTCTGAAGAGCATCGTAACGCGCGAGAAGAGCAGATAAACGACGATGATTTGCCAGCAACCAAAGGCCAAATAACTCAATTACAGGCTGAAGTAGCTGAATTAAAAAAGTTACTGAAAGAAAAGCAGTAACGTTTAAAGGATTAGCTTTTAAGATATTAGGCGCTAGGACATAGACCCTAGCGCCTTTTTTACCCTCGTTTTTCTACTTTCCATGGTGGGTTTAAGCGGTTTTCTCCGGCCCAATATAGTTTAATTTTATTCCCTGATGGGTCTTTTAAAATTGCTTCCGTCCACAAATAGCGCTGAGCGGTTGGTGGCTGTTCAAAATTAATGCCCTTTTCAACAAGTCTCTCGTACAGCTTATCGAGCTGCTCATGTTCAAAATAAATTACCGCATAATTACTATAATCTTCAGTTTCTAATGACAGCGAAAATGTGGCATCACCATCTGGACATTGAAAGCGTGCGTAATGCGGGGTATCTACAATCTGAATCATTCCCAATGTTAAGTAAAAAGCCACCGCTTCATTCATATCCGTTACTGGTAAGGTTACCTGATTGAGGTTCATTCGCTATTCCAATGTAATGCAATATTCTTTTCATCAGCATATCGCGTAAACCAATTAAGCAAAAGATAAGCTGTAACAAATTATTGAGTTAAGGGTTAAAGTTAGCGAGTTACTGGGGGAAAGTTTGTAGAATGCACTTTAACACCGAACACGTGAACTTCTCGGCTAAAGCCGTTCCTACGGGTTCCCATCGTAGGCGTGAAACTTGTTTCGCGCGCTTGAAGGTCGTGCTTTTTAGCACATTAAAAGTAAAGTTAGCGAGCAACAAGGGAAAACTTTGCAAGAGGTGTTTTTTCGCCGAATAACCGCGGTACACAACTAAAGCAATTCCTACCGGAGTACCATGTGCAATATTGGAAATGGTTTGCCCATATCATCTAAAGGCGAGCGTGAGGCGACTTTAAACCCCATATGCTGGTAAAAACCAACTGCAAGTGGGTTTTGCTCATTAACATCAACTTTGTTGGCAGCTAATTGATCAACCGCATAGTTAAGAAGCGCTTTACCAACCCCTTTACCTCTTGCTGCATCTAAAATGAACAACATTTCTATTTTGCATTCATGTACGCCAATGAAGCCCAAAATTGCCTTATGCTCATCCTTAATACACTTTAAAGTAACATGAGGAAAAGCTTGCTCAATGATGATCGGCTTAAAAAAGGCTATGTCGTCTTCTGTTATAAAATCATGTGTTGCTCGGACTGAATTTTCCCATACATCAAGTAGCTCTGGGTAATCTTCAGCGTTAGCACTATCTATTTTCATTGTTTGCCATTTTATAGGAGCTATCCAGCCTTATGCTTCTCAGATGAAATAACAAAAGGATTCGTTAGTCGTTTTAGTTAATTACTCCATTAAAGCATGTGAAGGTCTTTGAAACAAATGAGTATTTTACACCTTAAACTTACCCACTAAATCAGTAAGTAGATGTGATAACTGATTCAGCCGCTCACCATTATCACGCGCATTTTGAGCAATCTCACTCACATCATCGGCCGCATTTTTAATTTCGATAACATTACGATTAATATCTTCAGCTACATGTTGCTGCTCTTCTGCTGCCGTCGCAATTTGGGTATTTAAATCACTGATATTGACGATTGATGCGGTTATTTCGCTAAATTGATGTTGTGCGGAATGGGCTAACTCAACTGTTTTATTTGTGCGGTTTAAACTGGTTGTCATTTCTTTTGACACTTGATCAGACATTTTCCGTAAGGTGTCTAACTGGCTTGCTATTTCTTCTGTCGACTCTGAGGTTCTTTGTGACAAAGCACGTACTTCATCAGCGACTACCGCAAAACCGCGACCATGTTCCCCCGCTCTGGCAGCTTCAATAGCAGCATTTAATGCAAGCAAATTAGTTTGCTCTGCAATGCCTCTTATTACACTCAATATTGACATGATATTTTCACTTTCAGCGTCAAGCTGATTAATATCTTGAGTGGCTTTGGTTATGACCTCAGACAACGATACTACACTCTCTACCGTCTCTGAAATCACACTTTGACCAAGCTCTGAGGCATGCTGTGTTTGTGTTGCAAGCTCCGCAGCATTTGCACAACTTGCTGAGACTTCATTAGCGGTAGCCGCCATTTCATTAATAGCCGTTGCGGCCATTTCTAAAGCTTGTTGCTGCTGTGAAGTAGAACCCGATAATTGTCCTGCTTGTGTTGATGTTTGCGCTGACGTATCGCTTACATTATGCGCACATTCATTTATTTGTGTGACTAACTCTGAAATCAAACTCAAAAATAAATTGAAGCTATTGGCCAGCTTCCCAGTTTCATCACGCGTTTTAATAATTAACCGCTTGGTTAAATCTCCGCCGCCTTGTGATATTTCTGTCAACCCATCACTCACTTCGACAATAGGTGCAGAAATGAGTTTTGAAATATAGCTGGCTAACAAAATAAACACGGCAATTAAAATTGCACTAATGATCACAATGGTAATTGTCATCGTGTTAGCAGCGCTCATCACTTCAGACTTTTCAACTAAACCAATGAATTTCCAGCCAAGCTTTTGAGACGTATAAATATTCGCCACATAATCAGTGCCTTCAAGATTAATTTCAAATTGGCCAGTGTTATTATTCGCTAACTGTTTATATTTACCTTCGCTAACCTCTGCCAATTGCTTAAAGCGATAATCAGCATGTTTAACATCAACCAAGACGTTACCACTGTCTTCAATAAGCATTAGATAACCGGTTTCACCTAATTTAATATTAGCTATAATATCTGTCAGACCTTGCAAAGATACATCCATGCCCTGAACACCAATAAGCTGACTATTTTGTTTAATTGCTTTTACCGTTGATACAATCACCATATCATCAACGGCCCAATAATAAGCATTCGTTCTTACTGTGCTTCCATCAGCGGCTTTTGCAGCTTCGTACCATGGCCGTTTTCTAGGATCATAATTAGCGGTTACTTCGCCTTCTGGCCATTGAATATATCCACCTTGCTCATTCCCCATGTAAATATAGGCAAGGCCTGGATGCGTATCACCAAAGTGATCAAATAACGTATAAGCAGCTTGCTCTGTGTCACTGCCAGACATATGCGCAAGCTTAACTGCATTGGGCGATTGCATATGTGTTTTAACGTCTTGTTTAGCTTCTAAAATCGCGGGGTGCGAAGCTAAATAATCTACATTTTTTTCAATCTCTGAAAAAAACATATTAATACCATTATCTACTTGCTTTGCTTCTCGTTCACTTAATTGGGCAAAACCATCTAATGCCTGTTGCCTTGTTTGTGTGATAACTAAAACAGCGATAATTATTAATGGTAAAACTATTGCGGATGCAAATGACAGCTTTAACTTCTTAGAGATATTCATGATTCAAACCCAATGTATGACTCACAAGAATATAGTGAGTATCTTTATATTCAGCAAGTTATTAGATTTAGATTTCAATAAAATGATGGGTACTGAATGAGTAGAGTAAAGACTGAAGAACTTGAGTATGACAGTTAGTTGACACAGAAATGAACTGTACTAAGTTTACCTATAGCATTTAACATACTTTTAACAATCATGTTGAGTGCCATCCAACCAATATTGGCAGCATTTGCAGGATGCTAATGTGCTGCCTATTCTATTTTGGCTGTAAAACGAATTCATTTCTCCTCAAATTGTAATCAGGACTTTTGGACATATATTCAGTAATGCCAGATATATTTAGTTCGTTGATTGTCCACTACTATGTTTCCTAAGTTAAACATAATTGGAGAATAACTATGAAACTTTACCACGCATTTAAAGGGATCGCTGCTGTCGCTCTTTTGAGTTTATCGTCTTTATCTTACGCTGGAAATGACACCGAAACAGATGAAAATGGGGTCATTTTAGCGGGTCATGATGTCATCGCATATTTTAAGCAAAATAAACCTGTGTTAGGGAATGCTAAATATACAGCGGTATACAATGATGCGATTTACCGTTTTCAGTCTGCTAAAAATAGAGATATGTTTAATTCAAACCCAGAGAAATACGCACCTCAATACGGTGGTTTTTGTGCTTATGGCGTAACCTTCGGTAAAAAGTTTGATATTGATGGCAAAGCATTTGAAATCAAAGATGGAAAACTCTATGTAAATAAAAATATGGATGTGTATAAAGCATGGGCTGAAAACATTCCTAAACACATTAAAGAAGCAAATGACCATTGGCCAGATGTTGAAAATGTAAGTGCTGATGACCTGTAATTTATAGTTAGTGACCAACCATCGCACTTCTAACAGCACCAGGGGCTTCACCTTGGTGCTGTTTAAACGCTTTTCTAAAAGCGGCTTCTGTCTCGTAACCACTTAATTGTGCAATTTCTGCAATACTAATATCACTACAAATCAGCAATTTACGGGCTTCTATTAAACGCCATTTAAGCAAATATTTCATCGGACTTAAGCCAACTAGCTTTGTGAACTTATCTGCAAAATTAGAACGACTCATTGAAGCTTTACTGGCAAGTGACGCTAAATTCCAAGCATATTCTGGTTGTTGATGAATTGCACTAAGTGCTTTACCTATACGATTATCAAACAACGCCACCAACATACCATTATTTAACTTGCCAGCTTCAACTTGTTCTCTGAGTATTTCTATAAACACCAAATTAGCGAGTTGATCGACTATGGTATAGCAGCCTGTGCGCCTTTGCTGTAACTCCACAATCATCATATCAATTAATTGCATTATTCTTGAATTACACGATGAACTTGTAGCGGGAATGTGTAAAAACTCAGGTAAAGCATCTAAAAGTGGATTAACTAGGGTGTGATTAAACTGAAAAAAACCACAAACCATATTCGTTGTTTCACCCGCCCCCTTCGCAGGCTGATTGACTAATTTTTTTGCTGGTTTAATCGGTGAGCTCGATATTATGTGTTGATGATCTCTTGGAAAAACAACAAGATCTTTTTCATTCAATACAATAGTTTCATTCTCAAAATGTAGCCATGCTTGCCCTTTACCAATTAAATGAAATGGAATCCGGCGAGAGCCCGATGTATCAACAGCCCACGAGCCACAAAAATCACCATTAACGTATACTTCCGCCCTCAAGGACATTCGCTTAAGTAACACACTAAGCGGATCAGGATCATTTAAATAAATATTTGGACTTTCAGACATAATTTTAGCTACATGCAACATAGAGAAAAAATTAACACAGCTTAAACTAGCCACATCGGTTAAATCACTTAGGACTAACTCATGGCTAAGATCAAAATGTACCACAAAGACTATTGCCCATACTGTCGAGCGGCAAAGCAACTGTTTAAAAAGTTAGGCTGGCAATACACAGCAATAGAAATCTCAGATAACGACCGACTTTTTCAAGAAATGGTTTCACTGAGTGGTCGTAGAACTGTCCCACAAATATTTATTAATGATGAACATATTGGTGGCTTTGATGATTTTCAGCACTATGTTAAACAACTAAGCCATAGCTAGATTAGCTTTAGCTATAGGAAAAGATACGCGCTATAACAAGTAAAAGTTAGCTATTGATATCTTTTCCTATACCAACTTCAGTTTTCAACATATATGATAATAGGCTTTGCGCATCAGGATGCTTATCTTTTTTTAACCCTGCTACAACACCTAGTTGATCAGCTATTGATTTATGCTGGCCTAACTTTTCTTTTGCCTGAATTGAGTCAAGTTTGATTTTAATACCAATAATCCCGCGTAGTAGCTTCGCTTGATAGTCACCTGGCAGCAAACTTGTGTCGTTTAAAATACTCGGCTCGTATTGGCTAATTAACTCATCTAAGCAAACCAAAGTATTGTCGTCATCAAGGTATTCAACCTTGCCTTTTGCATGAACCGCAGTGTAATTCCAAGTCGATACAGCTGGCTTTTCAGCATACCAAGTGGGTGATATATAGCTATGCGGACCATTAAAAACCACTAACACATGCGTATCTTGTAAGCTTTTACCATGCTTGTTTGCCCGTGACACATGACCATATAAAGTACCAAACTCACCTTCATCGGGTTTATACACCAATGGCAAATGTGTGGCTTCAAATTCACTATCTATCATCAGCGCAAAGCTATAGGTTTTTATAAATTGTGAAACTCGCTCTGGCGTCATTTTCCACTTGTTGGGTGTGTGCATGCTTTTCTCATATTATTAAAATTGCTCAGATTGTTTGAATCTATCATTGTAATTGATAAAGAATTTTCTACTAGCCTTTACCCGCTACTTCAATCACAAATGATGCCGTGTCCTTTAACCAGTTCGAAAAATTAACAAATCAAAACACCTTTAAGTTAGAGCAAAGTAACTAAATGATAATTGTTTGCATTAGCGTTTAATGCATGATACCTTCCTACTTATCGGTACAGGGTGTTGCGGATTTTAATTAATTAGAGACGGAAAAAGCTCTTCTGGTCTCTTGGTTACTTAATCAATGTTAAAGGATATACATATGGAAAATTTTAAACCACCGCAATATCAATGGATTAATGATTCTAACTATCAAACTAAACCCAAACAAACTGCTGCCCCACTTTTTGGTGTTTCACCAATGGAGGATTACGCACAATTAATACAATTGGGTATAAGCACCCTCAGCGAGCGTATTAAAGAAGTTAATTCTCCTACCAGTGGAGTACAACCTGCACAGTTACAAGAAGAATTTGCAGCCATTGATCTAAACACACCTTTAAGTGACATAAATCAAGTCCTCGAAGAGCTAGATCACCTTTATTTAAAACACGCGATATACTTCCATCATCAAGATTACCTTGCTCACTTAAATTGCCCAGTTATGCTTACATCTCTGCTGGCAGAGTTGTTTAGCTCTTCGATAAACACCGCTGTTGAAACATGGGATCAAAGTGCAGGCGCAACACTTATAGAACAAAAAGTGATTGATTGGACGTGCCAAAGAATCGGTTACGATGAGGGCGCAGACGGTGTGTTTACTACTGGCGGAACCCAGTCAAATTTAATGGCATTATTACTTGCACGTGAGTTGGCAGGCAAATTAGAACCACACAGCCATACAAATATTACTTCTGGCTTAAGCAGTAATGCACATCGTTATCGAATTCTTTGTTCTGAATATAGCCATTTTAGTATTCAAAAGGCGGCGGCATTATTGGGTCTTGGTCATGATGCTGTTATCAGTGTTGCGTGTGATGAAAATCGCTGTATTGATCCCCATAGCCTCGAAAACACATTAAATGAACTTCAAAGAGCAAATTTATTACCAATTGCGGTAATCGCCACGGCTGGTACAACAGATTTTGGCGCAATCGACCCGATAGCAAGCATTGCTCATTTATGTAAAAAGCATAACTGTTATTTACACGTCGATGCGGCTTATGGTGGCGCTTTATTAGTATCACAATGCCATAACGAACGTTTGTTAGGCATTGATTTAGCTGACTCTGTCAGTATTGATTTTCACAAAACATTTTTCCAGCCAGTATGCTGCTCTGCCCTATTGGTTAAAGACAAGCGGTTATTGAGCTTTCTAACTTATCACGCCGATTACCTCAATCCAAAGGCTCAAGCACAAGCCGGCGTTCCTGATTTAATAAATAAAAGCTTACAAACAACGCGCCGATTCGATGCGTTAAAGCTCTGGTTAAGCTTAAGAACAGAAGGGCCTGATGCGATTGGTGCCATGTTCGATACCTTGCTTGAAAAAACACAACAGGTATACCAACGCTTAACACGTCATAATCTGTTACAAGCTGCACAAGTTCCATCACTCACTACACTCGTATTTCGATTTAACGATAGCGCCTTGAACCAAACTCAGCTTGATGAATGCAACCGCACTATTCGCAGGACCTTAGCTCAGAATAGCCGTGCCATGATTGCAGCAACAAAAGTGAACAATATTCAGTATTTAAAATTCACTTTATTGAACCCTCACGCATCGATAGACAGCATAGACGACGTATTGAATGAAATTTGCAAAATTGGCGAACAATATGTGATCGACTGCAAAAGCAAACAACTGTGCACAGCTTAAGGAAAAGACTATGAAACCAGAAATTTATGATTTAATCGGAATAGGTGTAGGCCCATTTAATTTAAGCTTAGCAGCGCTTTCTTCGCCCCTTTCAGACTTGAAGACGCTATTTGTTGACAGTCGCCCTAAATTTGATTGGCATCCAGGTATGTTATTAGACTCTGCGAGTCTGCAAACCCCTTTTATGTCAGATTTAGTGACGATGGCAGACCCAACAAGTCAGTTCAGTTACTTAAATTTTGCCAAGCAGACTGGTAAATTGTATTCGTTTTATATTCGCGAAAACTTTTTTTTACCGCGACAAGAATATAATCAGTATTGCCAGTGGGTGTGCCGCCAGTTAAATAATCTCAAGTTTAATTTTCACGTAGAAAACCTCGAATACGAGCAACAGCTCGACTGTTACCGAGTCTCTGGCAAAGATAAAGTAACTGGCAAGGTACAAGATTTATATTGTAAACATTTAGTGCTTGGTACCGGTACTCAACCTTGGCTACCTGAATTTTGCCCGACAGATAAGCACATAACTCACTCTTCACAGTACCTTAATAACAAAGCAATGTTACAAAGCAAGTCTGACATTACTATTGTTGGCAGTGGTCAGAGTGCAGCAGAGATTTTCCATGATTTACTGCTAGATATTGATAAATTTGGTTATCAATTACGCTGGTTGACGCGTTCACCGCGGTTCTTTCCTTTAGAGTACACCAAGCTTACTCTGGAAATGACATCGCCTGAGTATATTGATTATTTTCATAATTTACCAAGTGCGAAGCGACAGCAACTTATCCACTCGCAAAAGTCGCTTTATAAAGGAATTAATTCAGAGCTCATTAACGATATTTACGATTTGCTCTATCAAAAGAAACTGAATTGCGATTTCTCAGCCGAGCTTTTGACGAATACCTCATTAACGAACATTAAACAAGAAGGCCAAAAACTTGCCCTCTCATGCCTACATAACGAGCTAGAGCAAGATTTTAGCTTTAACACTAATGCACTTGTAATGGCGACAGGCTATCAATATCAGTTACCCACCTTCATTGAACCATTACGGCATAAATTAAACTTCGATGAGAACGGCGAGTTACAAGTAAAACGTAACTATAACATTGATGAGCAGGGTCGCATTTTTGCACAAAACCTAGGCCTTAACAGCCATGGATTAACAGTGCCAGATCTCGGAATGGTGTGTTATCGCAATGCCATCATATTAAAGCAAGTATTAGGTAAAGCGCCTTATAGCATTGAAGAACGCATCGCCTTCCAACAGTTTGGCATTCCTAAAACAGAGAGCTTTGCGCCCTCACATAGTAAAACAGCTTCAATGTCACAGGAGGCTATGTGAGCAATTGTAACCACGCAGAGGTCAGTAAAAGCTTCGCTAGCCAGTGCCAAGCAATAATAAACACGGACGCCTTTGTTATTGATGACTTTCGTTTTTACATTTACCAAGCACAGAAGCACTTTCCCTTATTAAATAGCTGGCTGGCTCAAGATTATGCCCACTTTTGGGGAATGCAAAATATGAATGCAGAGCAACGCCAAAGTGAACTTGCTCCCGCACCTCATAAACTAGCACTTATAGCTTACCAAGATGCGATTCCTGCTTTTTTTATTGAATTGTATGACCCGCAGTTTGACGAAATCGGTAAACATTTTGAAAAGCAATCTGGTGATTGTGGAATGCACCTTTTACTTGCCCCCGTAATCACCCCGCAAAGTGGTTTTAGTCGGCGTGCTATTACAGCAACAGCAAAACTCATCTTATCTCAATTAGGTTTTACTCGATTAGTTGTTGAGCCTGACATTAACAATCAAAAAATACATAAGCTAAATAAAAAAATAGGCATTCAGAGCAGTCATATCGTTCGCCTTACAAACAAAGATGCATGGCTAGGTTTTGCTGATCTAGCAAGCTTTGAAGCAGCTACAACACAAGGAGACTAATTATGGAAATCATTAAAAATTCATTCCCTCAACATTTATCTGAATCTTTATGGCAAGGTGCTAATCAACATTTAGTCGCCAAAATACTGTGTGAGTTTAGTCATGAAAAACTAATAAAACCTATTGCAGCAAAAGAAGATAGAAAACAAACATTGCAGCAATTTCAGTTATTATTAGAAAGCAACCAAGGGCTTTTAAGTTATGACTTTAGTGCTCGCCACTATCAACTAGATCACCTACATATTCAGCCAGAATCAATTGTCTGCAAACTAGATGGCATTAACCAAGATTTAGATGCAGTAACGCTCATTATTGCCCTAAAAGATCGTTTAGGTATTACTGATAGCCTCTTACCAACTTATTTAGAGGAAATCACCAGCACGTTATACAGTAAAGCATTTAAATTGCTTCACCAAAATAAACCCGTTTCAGAGCTGGTACATTGCGATTATCAACAAATTGAAGCGGCCATGACCGAAGGTCACCCAGTATTTGTCGCTAACAATGGTCGTATTGGCTTTGATATGGATGACTGCCACACTTTTACACCTGAAAGTGGTCAAGCAATGAAATTAGTCTGGTTAGCTGTTGCGCGGGTAAACACAAGCCTAGCAATGATTGAAGAGCTTAATTACGAGCGTTTTATTGAAAGTGAATTAGGCAGCCAGCAAGTTGCAGCATTTAACAACATAATTGCTGAGCATGGTAAAAAAGCTGAAGACTATTACTTTATGCCTGTGCATCCTTGGCAATGGCGCGAAAAAATTAGCCGAATTTTTGCTGCTGATCTTGCTCGTAAGCAACTTGTTTATCTTGGTCACAGTGAAGATGACTATCAGGTACAACAGTCGATTCGCACATTCTTCAACTTAAATAACAACAAGCGTTGCTACGTCAAAACCGCATTGTCTATATTGAACATGGGCTTTATGCGCGGGTTATCTCCTTATTACATGAGCCGAACGCCCGAAATAAACACCTTTGTTGCTGAGCTTGTGAACAGCGACCCATACTTTGCTAAAAAACGCTTTGTCGTTTTAAGAGAAACCGTCGCAATTGGTTATCACCATAAATATTACGAGCAAGCATTAGAAAAAGACACGCCTTATAAAAAAATGCTCAGTGCACTTTGGCGAGAAAGCCCTTTCAGTTTAACGTATCAGGGAGAACCGTTAGTTAAAGAAAACCAACAACTTTTGACATTGGCCGCCTTGCTACATCAAGACAGCCAACAAAATAGCTTGCTTGTTGAACTCATTAATACCTCTCAACTCACAGCAAGTGAGTGGGTAAGCAAATTGCTGGATCTTTATTTACAGCCTCTATTACATGCATTCTTTGCGTATGATTTAGTGTTTATGCCCCATGGTGAAAACCTAATCCTTGTTTTAGAAGAACACCAACCAGTTACTATTTTAATGAAAGATATTGGCGAAGAAGTCGCAATTCTAAACGGCAATTCACCTTTACCAGGTCATGTCGCTGACTTAGCGGTGAGCCTAGAAGAGGACATGAAATTAAATTATATACTGCTAGATATTTTCGACTGTATCTTCCGCTTTATCGTACCGCAGCTTGATGCGCAAAATTGTTTAACTGAACATGATTTTTGGCAATTAGTCGCTGATAAAGTTTATCAGTATCAGCATGAAAACCCGCAATTTTCCGAAAAATACACACGTTACAACTTATTTAAGGCTCGCTTTACGCGCACCTGCTTAAACCGCATTCAATTGAATAATAATCAGCAGATGATTGACCTTGAAGATAGAGAGAAAAATCTCCGTTTTGCTGGGGATATCAAAAATCCACTGCATGATTTTGCCACTCGTCATGACTTTCAACATGACACAACAATGGCCTAAGCATAGGCCTCACTATTTATAGACGTAATAGGACTACGGATAAAAATGAAAAAGACGAACTACTTTACACTCACGCCTGTCGCACTTTCTTGTTTAGCGATATTTAGCCACTCTTTACAGGCTGAGCAAAAAAAGCATCACGATATGGAAGTACTCACAGTCGTTGGTGAACAAAACCATGCTCAAGGCTATAAAGTTGAGCAAATGAGTACCGCAACGGGTTTAGATTTATCATTTCTAGAAACACCGCAATCAACCACAGTCGTGACTGAGCAAGCGATAAAAGATCAACAACTAAACTCAGTTATTGAAGTGATGAACAGCGTAACAGGGATTAATACCCGCCCTTCTGACAACGACCGCTACTCAATCAGTGCCCGCGGTATTGGCGTAAGCAGTATTTTGTATGACGGCGTGGCAACAACCTACGATACACGTTTTAACTATGGTGACAACTTAATGGATAGCGCAATTTATCAGCGCATAGAAGTTGTTCGTGGTGCAACAGGTTTGATGCTCGGGGCGGGTAGCCCGTCTGCTGCGATTAATTTAGTTCGTAAGCGTCCGACAGAAGAATTTCAAGCAAGCGTAAGCCTAAGTACAGGTTCTTGGCAACAGTTACGCGGTATTGTTGATTTATCGGGCGGCTTAAATCAAGACGCAAGTGTTCGAGGTCGAGTGGTCGTAGCGTATCAAGATCGTGAAAGCTATCAGCATCGTTACGAGCAGCAACGACAAACACTATACGGTATTATCGAAGCAGATATAGGTCGTAATACATTGCTGACGTTAGGTGCTGACTATCAAGACACCAAACCTGAAGGCTCTATGTCTGGCGGATTACCGTTATTCGACAACCAAGGCAATAGAACTAACTACAGCCACCATACGTCAACAGCCCCACGCTGGGCGTCATCCAAAACCAAAGCATTGAATAGCTTTGCCACGATTGAACATAACTTTAGTGATGACTGGCAACTCAAAGCAAGCTACATTTATGGCGATAACGATTTAGAATATGATGTGTTATGGGCTACAGGTCACCCAGATCCAATAACCAACGAAGGGATGATACCTGGCTCATTAGCATTTATTGACGGTAATCGAACCCAACATACATTCGACTTAAAATTAACGGGTCGCTTTACCCTCTTTGACCGCTCACAACAAATTCTAATTGGTGCAAATCAACAGAAGCAAGAGTTTGCCAATCCATATTATGGCTCTTTAGATGAGGCTCCACCTTTAGGTGACTTTAGAGATAAAGATTTTACATATCCGACCCCTACATGGAGCGATGAAGTTCTGTATGGCTCATGGGGGGAAACAAAGCAACAAGCAATATACCTCGCCTCTGATATTGCGTTAACCGACGCACTTTCAATGGTAATAGGTGGGCGAATTGATAATTGGGAAACTGACCAAGACAATTTTGGCACCATTCATGATTACGAAGTTGATAATGAATTTACCAGCTATGTCGGCGCCACCTATGCGATTGGGCAAAATGTATCACTGTATGCCAACTACACAGATATTTTTACACCACAAAGTAGAGTGCAAGCTGATGGCAGTTACCTCGATCCTGTTAAAGGAAAAAACTATGAAGCAGGTATAAAAGCCAGCTTATTTGAAGAAGCGTTAGACACCTCTCTTTCGGTGTTTGAGATCCGTCAAGATAACGTTGGCGAAGCAACGGGAGAAACCTTACCAGGAACAACGGTTCCTATATACCGCGGTATTGATGGCACTAAAACACAGGGATTCGAATTTGAAGCCAATGGTTCAATCAATGAACAATGGAATGTCTATTTTGGTTATAGTCAATTTGAAACAGAAGACCCTGATGGTGAAAAAGTAACGACCACCAGCCCAAAACATCAAGTAAAGCTCTTCACTACTTATGAATTAGATAACTGGGTAAATGGCTTACAACTGGGTGCTGGCGTTAATTGGCAAAGTGAGATCCGCAGAGATGTTACTAAGCCAGATAGAAGCTCAGTGGAGGTTAGCCAGCAAAGTTATGGGCTTGTTCGATTAATGGCAAGATACAATGTAAACGATCAACTAACATTGCGCGCTAATTTAGACAACACATTCGATAAACGTTATTACAGCCAATTAGGCTTTTATAACCAGTTTCAATATGGCGCACCACGAAACTTTAGCATCACTGCTCAATATAGTTTCTAAGTAACTCGACATTATTGCGAATTGCTATTATGCCGCCTCGGTATGAGGCGGCATAAAATACACTTAAAGCCGCAATTTTATGAAGAAGTTTCCACCCCAGCACAATGAAAGTACAAACATACATGGCGTTACACGATACCACTGAGCTAAACTCTTTACTGGAGCAACAGGCTCCATTTTATAGCCAGCATTTTAAACTTATTGAGCCACATCAACCTCTCCCCAAAAACTGCCAACCATTATCACAACGATTAAAAAAACCACATTATACAGAATCGCTCATGACTTTTTCTAAGAGCTATCAACAACAGCAACAAGAATCAATCGACCTTAGCGCATTACATTCTATGTGGAGCCAATGGTTTTTCGGCTTTTTACTTCCGCCACTATTAGAGTACGCATTAAAAAGCCAAACAAGTGTATTGCATGCTGCAATGAACCTTAAAAACTGGCATTGGACTTATCATCAAACGGGGCGAGTGGAATGTTTCTATTTAGTACTTAGAGAAGATCAAGTTCAAAGACCGACTGAGTTACCCATCACATTACTAGAACGGTTACTTGTTAAGCTGATAAACCCTATTATAAAACAACTAAGTACCCTGTCGCCGGTGTCAGAAAAGTTATTTTATAGTCATGTTGCGTACTGTTTTTATTGGTATTTATCAGAAATGTCGTTGGCTCAGGAATGTAAACTTAATTTACTAAACCAGTTATTTAGTAAAGACACATTATTACTCGCTAAAGGCGCTACTTTGCCACACCCTTTATGGCGCAAAATTAGACTTAAAAATAGTGAGTACCCGCGTATTATGTGTTGTTTACGGCACAAATTACCTAACACACCAATGTGTACTATTTGCCCATTGAACAAAAATAAACACAAGATCTGTAAAACTGCGATATGAAGGCTCTGTAAAAGAGCCTTTATAGAATAGAATGTTTGAGCAAGGCTTTATTGCTCAAACATAGCCTTATTTAGCCATCAACAATTATGCGTAGCATACGACGAAGAGGTTCGGCCGCGCCCCATAAAAGTTGGTCCCCCACTGTAAATGCACTGATGTATTCTGGACCCATGGCTAACTTACGAATACGGCCTACCGGAATAGACAAGGTGCCCGTTACTTTAACAGGGGTTAAGTCTGTAGCCGTCATGTCGCGGTCGTTTGGAATAACTTTGACCCATTCATTGTGAGAAGCCAGAATCTCTTCCACTTTTTCTACGCTGATATCTTTGCGTAGCTTAATCGTCATTGCTTGTGAGTGACAACGCATTGCACCAATGCGAACACATAAGCCATCAACAGGGATAGGTTGCTGGCTACTACCTAAAATCTTGTTTGCTTCAACTTGTGCTTTCCACTCTTCTTTACTCTGACCGCTTGGCATTGGTACATCAATCCAAGGGATAAGACTACCTGCTAAAGGCACACCAAACTGGTCTTGCGGTAAATCACTTGAGGCGATTTTTTCAGTGACTAATTTATCAATTTCAAGAATTGCCGCGTTTGGATCAGCCAGCTTGTCTGCCACTGTTTCGTGAATTGCACCCATTTGTGCGATTAACTCTTTCATGTTGCGGGCACCAGCACCAGAAGCAGCTTGATACGTCATTGGGCTAACCCATTCAATCAAGTCTTGCTCAAATAAACCACCCAGCGCTAACAACATTAACGATACAGTACAGTTGCCGCCAACATAGGTTTTAACCCCCTGCTCTAAGCCTTGATCTATAACGTCTTTATTCACTGGATCAAGAACAATAATGCTATCGTCACTCATACGCAGTGCAGATGCAGCGTCAATCCAGTAACCTTGCCAACCTGATTCGCGTAATTGCGGGTAAACGGCTTTGGTATAGTCACCGCCTTGGCAAGTCACAATAATATCCATCTTCGCAAGCTCAGCAATATCATTCGCATCTAAAAGCGGCTTAGCAGGGCCCGCAATATCGGGGCCTAATTGACCGGTTTGTGAGGTGGTGAAAAAAGTCGTGTCGATCTTAGAAAAATCATTTTCTTGCTGCATACGCTCTAATAACACAGAGCCAACCATGCCCCGCCAACCGACTAATCCTACTTTTTTCATTGTTTGTTCCACTGTTTGATTCATTCAAATTACCTAAACTGTTAAAAATTAAAGTCCATTGCGTGAGAATTTAATTTTTACAGGAGTAATCTAGCATTGCGGCCTTAGCAAAACTAGTGCTAGTCATAGAATATAAAATTTTTTCATCTTGGCTTAGTAAGCTCATCTCAAATACTCAATTTGTTGCTCATACTTTTTCTAGTTCTAGCGAACTCTAGTCACTTATGACGTAAAAACTGAGCTGATTTCTTAATTCAATTAATACAAATGCCATAAACAAGATTCATAATCATTTCGGACTTTGTAGTAGGAAGTACTGTGTATTTTTTATTTTTAAAAAGGAATCAAACAAATGAAAAACCTATACTTTTCTGGTCTAATTGCGGCTTTGCTATCTTGTGGAGTTTCTGCAAATGCTAACGAAATTGATGTGGAGGCGAATACTTCTTTCACACGCTCTACAACCAGTGTCGAGCAAGTGGCGGGTTCTGCAACAAGCCTATCTACTGCAACTTACCTAAACCCAGTGGTTAGAGTAAATAATAGTTATAGAAACTTTTTCGTAGGCTCATTATCTGGCAACCAGTTTTGCAAAGAGCAAGGCCATAAAGAGGAAGTAACAGGAAGTAGCGTAAAATGTGGCGAAGATGAATCTTCTTATGCAGAATACGACTGGTATGATAGCGCATGGGTTTCAAAAAGCACGGGGAGCAAAAACCAGTGTTACCCACTCTATGCAAGCATAAAATGCGGTAATTAGAATTTAGAAAAGAACCCAGTGCTTTCTGGGTTCTTATCCTGTAATTGTATTTGCAATCTAGCCACTAATTTTTACCTGCCTTTTAAATCCTAAGCTTATTAAAAACGTCTCAATAATAGAATCACTGTCCTGAAAATGATTTTACAAAAGTGATGTCGCTAACTTTGCTAGTTAGCTTAAATAGTTGCTACATAAATCCCTCGACAAAAATAAAAAAGCCCTGCTATTGCAGGGCTAAATCAATGTTAGGATTTATTATTATATCCTTCCTTGGTCAGAGTTTTAAAACTGGTACTTGTACTCAATTGAGAACTCAGTGCCTTTCTCTTTAGAGCGGGTTAATGTACCGGCTGACTCTATTTCAGACTTTGCACCCAAGATATTCGTTACTTTGAATTTCAGACTTGAGTTAAAATCAGGAAAATAGCTGTAGTTAAAGTCTAAAGAATGAAATGGTTGTTCCATCCAATCATCTTGTCCTTCAATACCAGGAATGATAATTCGCTCACCAAATACGTTATAGATTAGCGTAGAGGCATGCTGACCACTTGGTGCATCATAGCCCAACTGCATATTTACAACATATTTGGAGTGACCCGTTAAGCGACGTTTAGTGTTAGTGATCGCCGCAGATACACCAGTTTGATCAACTATCGCTTGGCGGTCTAGGTTTATCTCAGAATCACTGAGTGTAACATTACCACTCATAAATACGTCTTGCCAAAAGCCACCTAAGAAAGCGAAATCTTTAAGATAATCAAACTCAACGCCAGCAACATAGCCATCTTCAGCGTTAGCAATACGAACAAGTGGTGGTCCATCTTGCGCTGGTGATTGCACTGACTCAATTGGATCGATCATGTCTTTATAAAACAAGCCAACTGAGAAGTTTTCACCGGTATCAAAGTAGTTTTCCCAGCGGAAATCGTAGTTTTTGATTTGCGTCGTACGTAATCCAGGTGTACCACCAACAGGATATTCAGTAAGTGGATCGATGTAGGTTGCTTCAGATATCTCACGTAAATCAGGGCGGACTACTGTTTCACCGTAACTTAAACGCCATTGGGTTTCGTCGTCTTGAACATAAGTGAATGCAAGTGCACCATAAATATCATCTTCTTGAAATGCTAAGTTACCTAAATCATCATAATCGATTGAAGGATCTAAGCCACCAGTAAACGGATCAAGTGGTACTGATACTTGCCTGAAATCTTCCCAACGTAAGCCACCTGTCACACGCCATTTATTATTGAAGAAAAAATCAGCTTCAAAGTAATAAGCATCTGTTTTTTGTGCAGAGCGGTAATCATCACCTGCAAACGTTGTATCATTAAGTATTGGTAGATTTAGTTCTGCATTCGCTATTGCATCATCAGAAAGAATCGTATTCAGCTCATTGCCATTTAAATCAAGGTCTGTAAATGCACGTGTATTAATGTCAAAGCGACGATTGGAAGCCGAGCGCTCTTTAGAAACATAATCAGCACCTGATTTTAATTCTATCTCTACACCATCTAACATGATTGGTAAGGTAAAATTAAACCCGTAGTTTTCTACTTCATCATTAAGATCTTGGAATGTATAACGAGCAGCCGTTGTGGCATTGGTTAGTGCGATTTCATTAACTAAATCATAATTACCATCTTCGTTAGCATCTGTAACAATGAATCGTGTCTGCATATTTCCGGGCGCATAACGGTTTGAGCGGCCATTTGAGTATTTCCAATCAAAACCTGCATAGTTAAGAAAATCGAATGTATGCATACCTTTGATTTGATTTACTATTAATTCTCTTTCTTCATAACTTACGTCATAAGAACGAACACGCTTATTGTCTGACTGGTTATTATTTTCATCAATACCCAAACGATCACGAATTTTATCTTCTGTGTCGCGTAAAATCAGCGTGCTTAAATCAATACGATGAGCATTGTTATATTCAATACCAAAGTTAATCATTCCAGACACTTTAACATTGTGCTCTGTAGCGCTAACTTTATCGTAACCACGTGTCAGAGCAGCGCTTGTTTCGCCTAAACGAAAATCTTCACCTTGGTACTCTTCGCCAACAAAGTATTTGTTATCATAGCTAACCGCTGATAGAAAGCCGTAACGCCAATCGCCTGACTCAAAACTATTACCTAATGTTGCTGTAAACTTAGTATTCGGGTTTACAGTGGTTTCTTGCGGATCATAATCACGGTTTAGGTCAAGGACTAAAGAACGGCTTTGCTCTGGCGTTAGATCATCTAATGATTGCCCAGAGTTATAAATTGCCATGATTGAATCAGGTATTTCACGCGTGCCATCATCAACACCATACCAATCGTTCGAGCCGCCATTGTACTCAATGCCATCATCGAAATTGTTGGTGTTATAACCAAGCTGGCCTGATACATCAAAAACAAATTGGTCTGGAATGCTTTTTAAGCGTATATCCACATTACCACCACCAAAAGAAGCTGGCATAGAAGGGGAATACGACTTTTGCACTGACAAACTTTCAATAATGCCTGATGGAAATAAATCAAGCGGGATCACTGAACGGGTTGGATCAGGACTCGGTACTGCTGCGCCATTTAACTGAGTACTTGAATAGCGCTCACCTAAACCACGTACATATATAAATTTACCATCGACTAAAGTTAAGCCCGTCACACGGCGTAATGCAGATGCCGCATCACTATCACCACTGCGAGATATTTGCTCAGCACCCATAATATCGGCAACAAATGCCTGCTGCTTTCGCTCTTCAAGTACGGCGGTTGCAGTGCCTTTTAAGCGACTTGCACTAACCACAACTTCCTCAAGAACAGCATCATCTTCGGCTTCAGCAGCATGTGCTGAAACGCTTAAACTACATAAAATTGCTGCGGAAAGTGTGGATAAGCAAAACTTTTTAGAAAATTGTTTCATGTTTACCTCTATCTGAAATAAGTTACAGAAAGTGTTAAAAAAGGTGCTAGTACTAAGTGCTAGCACCCATTCTTACTGTGTTATTCCAGACCTACTGTCCAGCCAGCTGTCCAATCATTATCACTCGATACAGCACCAATATGTGATGTAGTATCGAAGAAGCTATCTACAGCGTTTACATCTGTAGGTGTTGATGTATCGATAGTATAAATACCATTAACTACGTCAGTTTGCCCTGATGCGACTAAGTTGCTTAATGTCGCTGTCCACCAGTTTTCTACACTGAAATCTACACCGCTTGGGTCTTTGAAGTTTTCAGAGCATGCGATAACCGATGACTTAATCATTAAAGTGCCATCTTGTGCATTTTTAACTGTTTCACTTTCATTGAATATTGGTGCACCATTTTCATCTAGTGGAATACCTTCAACCTCTAGACACTCTCCCATGCCTGCAGGGCCTGTCACAATCGTGTTATAGATTTGCGCACCCGTACCTTCACGGAAGTACATACCTTCAGCGTCATCTTCACCCTTGAAGGTATTACCAATAATGGTTAAGTTAGCAATCATTGGGTTTGATTTAGGCGTTTTAGACGGTGTTTTACCGTCATTATCAGCTTCGATACCACGGTTAGCATCTGAGTTATCTGCTGCTTGCTTAACAAGAATATGCTGAAGCTTACCTTGGAAACCATTGTCCCAGTCGATACTGTCATCTTGAATGCTTGTTAGTACTAAGTACTTCGCTTGTACGTTACCACCGAAGAACTCAACACCGTCATCCGCATTTTGGTGAACTTGTACGTATTCAACCGTTGTACCAGAACCCACACCACCAAAAGTAATGCCGTTAATTTCATTTCCTGGAGACAGTAAGTAGCCACCATTCATAACGCGAACATAACGTAATGTTCCAGAGTTATCTGCTGTGTTAGTACCACCAAAAACAGCACCCGCTTCAACACCTTCAACTTGAAGCGCACATTCACCAGTGTCTGGACATTTATTAGATGGTGCATTACCTAATAGTACTAAACCGCCCCATTGGCCTGCTGCCGTTGCCTCACCAGTGACATCTTGTCGCGAAGTAAATGAAATGGGCTTATCCTTAGTACCGTTAGCTTCAATTTTAGAGCCACGGCTAATGACAACATAATCTTTACCGTTACGGCCATAAACCGTTACACCAGGTTCAACAGTTAAAGTGGCAGAGTCTGCGTTATCATTACCAACAAAAACGGCACCATCTACAGCATATAGATTACCTGCTGTTAATGTTAAATCTGACGTAATACGGCCTGATATTTCGCATGTTGTTGTGCTGCCATCAACTGGAGTGATTGACGTAGTGCCCGCAGGACAACCAGCCACAGCCGGTGGTGCAGTGACTTCACCGCCACCATAACCAAATGCCCAACCTTCACGCCAATCGTCAGAATCATTTAAAGCACCAACAAAATCAACGGTATCAAAAAATGCATCAACAGTATTTGCAACATCTTGACCAGCGCCTAG
>Ga0213832_1000458_pt1 | contig 29147 bp, 33 predicted proteins | sample SWATP13_FD_161660 | JGI IMG/M metagenome (GOLD analysis project Ga0213832, IMG submission 161660) | Coastal seawater microbial communities from Marineland, Florida, United States - SWA TP1 #3 | ecosystem: Environmental > Aquatic > Marine > Coastal | place: USA: Florida | collected 2016-08-06 | reverse complement strand
AGAGGTGGCCTGGCAAATTTGGACAGTGGGATAAGTGGATTTTCTGCCTGACGGCGGCCATTGTGGCCGCGAGAAGGAGCAGACATGAGCAAGAGACCACGCCGCAACCACAGCGCGGCCTTCAAGGCGCGGGTAGCGCTGGAGGCGATCAAGGGGGAGAAGACGCTGGCCGAGCTGGCGCAGCAGTTTGACGTTCACGCCAACCAGATTTCGGTATGGCGCACGCAATTGCTGGAAGGGGCTGCCGGGGTATTCGGACCTGACGGTGGCGGCGTCAACGACCCGCCGATCGATGTGAAGCGGCTCCATGCCAAGATCGGGGAGCTGACGCTGGAGAACGATTTTTTGGCAGGAGCGCTCGGCAAGGCGGGACTGTTGCCGAGCGCAAAGCGATGATCGATCGTTCGCACGATCTGCCGGTGACGCGGCAGGCGCGGGCGCTGGGGATCAGCCGGGGCAGCGTCTATTACCTGCCCAAGCCTGCCAGCGTGGTCGAGCTGGAGATCATGCGGCGGATGGACGCGCTGCATCTGGAGTACCCCTTTGCGGGGAGTCGGATGCTGCGCGACCTGCTGCGCCAGGAGGGCTTCCTGATCGGGCGGCTGCGGGTGGCCAGCCTGATGAAGAGGATGGCGATCGATGCGATCTACCGCCGCCCCAACACCTCGAAGCCGACCCCTGGACACAAGGTTTATCCCTACTTGCTGCGCAAGCTGGCGATTACCCGCCCCAACCAGGTCTGGGCCACCGACATCAGCTACATCCCCATGGCCAGGGGGTTTGTCTACCTCGTCGCGATCGTCGACTGGTTCAGCCGCAAGGTGCTGGCCTGGAGGGTGTCGATCTCGATGGATGTCTCGTTCTGCATCGAGGCTCTTGAAGAAGCACTGGCGCGCTACGGCAAGCCGGAGATCTTCAACACCGACCAGGGCAGCCAGTTCACGAGCCTCGCCTTCACCAGCGTGCTGAGCCGCGAGGAGATTGCGATCAGCATGGACGGCAGGGGTGCCTGGCGCGACAATGTTGTCGTCGAGCGCCTGTGGCGCTCGGTGAAGTACGAAGAGGTCTACCTGCGTGCCTATGGCGCTGTCAGCGAGGCCCGGACATCACTCGGGCGGTACTTCGAATTCTACAACGCCAAGAGGCCGCATTCGAGCCTGGGGGTAAAGACCCCCGATCAGATGTACTTTGACAACCTGCCATTTGCGGTGGCAGCATGATTTCGGCAACCGATGGTGGCCGTCTCTCCGGTCGGGCTACGCCCTCCCTGCAAGACGGCCACCATCGGAAGAGCAACGAAACCGGCGGACGATCCACTTATCTTTTGCCGATCGCTGTTCAAACAAACCGAGCCACCTCTGCAATGGGCGGGTGAGGGCGTGGCGACCTTTGGCCTCATCCTCACTATCCTTGCCACGCTGCGCGCCCGGCCCGAGGTAATCCCTGCCAGCGTTGCGCTGTATATTTTTGCAGCCTGCTGGTTCACATCATCGACCAGCTTTGCCAATCCGGCAATCACGATCGCGCGCAGTTTCACCAACACCTTCACCGGGATTTCACCGGTTGATATTCCCGGCTTCGTGATCGCGCAAATTGCAGGCGCGCTGGCGGCGATGGGGGCGGCGCGGGTGCTGTTTGCGGATGCGCAAGAGAGCGGCCCGCGACCCTAGCGCAGGCTGGCCAGGTCTGCTTCTTCCAGCTTGAGGCGCACTCCCAGCGAGCCTGTGCCGCCCAGAACCGGGGTTTTGCGCAAGGCAATCTCCACTGCGCGGATTGCCCGATAGCTTGCGCAAAGGCGCGCAATGCCGCTGATCAGATATTCCTGCGTCGCGTAATGCTGCGCGCGGGCGAGCCTATCAATCTCGGCAATCAGCGGATCATAATCGAACACGCACGCCATATCATCGGCGGCAATCTGCACCAGATCAGGCGAAAGGGTGAGATCAAGGTCAAGCAGGTGCGCATCTGGCACAACATCGTCTGGTCCATAGGTGCCGATTGCACAGCCAATCACCAGATCGCGCAGTTCGATTGTCGCCGTGCGGGCCATGCGCCTAACCCATCAATTCGCGCACAAAGGGGATGAGGCCGGTCTGGCGGGCGCGCTTCATGCGTTCCGCTTCAAGGATCGCGCGCACCTTGGCAAAGCACACTTCGATGTCGTCGTTGATGATGACATAGTCATAGCCGTCCCAGTGGCTGATTTCCGCGCGGGCGCGTTCCATCCGGGCGGCGATCACCTCTTCGCTGTCGGTGGCACGGCCCTTCAAGCGGCGATGCAATTCGTCAATCGAAGGCGGCAGGATGAAGACCCGCACCACGTCTTGCTGGTCTTTCTGGTAAAGCTGCTGCGTGCCCTGCCAGTCGATATCGAACAGGAAATCCTGCCCCTGTTTCAGCGCGGCCCGGATTGCCCCTTTGGGCGTGCCATAGCGATTGCCGAACACCTCTGCCCATTCGTAGAAATCATCTTCGGCGACCATCGCATCAAATTGTGCGTTCGAGACGAAAGTGTAATGCACCCCGTCAATCTCACCGGGGCGCGGCGGGCGGGTGGTGACAGAAACCGACAGCTTGATTTCGTGATCGGCTTCGAGAAGCTTGCGCGAAAGCGTGGTCTTGCCCGCGCCCGATGGCGAGGACAGGATAAACATCAGACCCCGGCGGTGGAGTGTATCGCCTGATGCGCTCGGATTGGTGTGATCGGTGTCGCCCATGCGTCCCAATTCCGCAAAGGGGGGCGCAAATCAAGCGCGGGCTTATTTTTTCTTGAGGCGGCGAGGCAGTTTGACCTTGGGAAGCACGCTTTGCCCGCGCGCCTCCATGCTCTTGCCGCGATCATAGAGCGCTTTCAAAACCAGCCCGCCTGTCACCACCGCCAGACCCACCGGCGAGCGCGTGGCAATACGGGTGATGCCATAAAGCGCGATGGTCTTGGCGATGGATTGGCTGCTGACGAGTTCCTCGGCCTTGTCGCGATCATAGGTCTGGGCGAGCGTCTTTTTCTCAATCGCCTCACGCGCAAAATCACCGGCTGCGCGAAGGATGATATCGGCGATCAGGAAATTGGTGGCCGGATCAGTGCTAGGCAGCGGCAGGCCGCCGATGCCCGTGTCAGGCTCGCTCGGCGGCGTTTTTTCCGGGGAGGCGGGCGGTTTGGCACGCCGGGATGAAAAGGGGCGTCTCACCAGCCGCGAGCCGCCTATTTCTTGCGCCCGAAATCAATGCTGACGACATTGGAATCGCCCTCGGCCGAACCTTGCGGCGAATCGCCGTCATTTTCGGCATCATCATGGGCTTCGGGTTCCAGTTCACTGACTGCGGCCTGAAATTGCAGGCCGAAATCCACCGCCGGATCAACAAAGGCAGTGATCGCGCTGAAGGGGATTTGCAGCTTGGCCGGAACTTGATTGAACGACAGGCTGACGTTGAAGCCGGCCTCGTGCACCTCAAGATCCCAGAACTTGTTCTGCAGCACGATCGTCATTTCATCGGGGAAACGTTCGCGCAGGTGAGGGGGGATGTTCACCCCCGGCGCGCCCGTTTTGAACGTGATGTAGAAATGATGCGCACCCGGCAATGTGCCGCCGCCCGAAACAATCGAGCCCAGCACCCGGCCAACCACTGCGCGCAGGGCCTCCTGCACGATTTCATCATAGGGAATAAGGCTGTCGGGCGTGTCGTCTGTCATGGCTTGACGATAGGTGACGGGACGCGCCGCGCTGGTCAAGCCCTTTGCAGCGCATTACGCCCTGCTTGATATGGCTGCACGGCGGTCTATAGCGCGGCCTATGGCTGAGATTCACGACACCACGCCGCGCACCGGACAGGTGGAGCGCAACACCGCAGAAACGCGCATCGCGATTGCGGTTAATCTGGATGGCACGGGCGCTTACAAGGTATCGACGGGCATCGGTTTTCTCGATCACATGGTCGAACAATTCAGCCGCCATTCGCTGATTGATGTGACGATGGATGTGACAGGCGATCTCCACGTCGATCAGCACCACACCACCGAGGATTCGGCGATTGCGCTGGGGCAGGCGATTGCTCAGGCGCTGGGTGATAAGGCCGGGATCGGGCGCTATGGCAGCGCCTATTCGCCGATGGACGAGACGCTTTCACGGGTGGCGCTGGATATTTCGGGGCGGCCTTTTCTGGTGTGGAAGGCGCGCTTCACTCAGGAAAAGCTCGGCGAATGGGATACCGAGTTGATCGAACACTGGTTCCATTCGGTGGCGCAGTCAGCAGGGCTCACGCTGCATATCGAATTGCTTTACGGCACGAATAATCACCACATCTGCGAGAGTATCTACAAAGGCTTTGCCCGAGCGATGCGTCAGGCGGTGGAACGCGATCCGAGAAAGGGCAGCGCGATCCCCAGCACCAAGGGGCAATTGGGTGGGTAAGCAAAACCATTCGGCTGCATTGCAGCCGCAAGGGCGCCAGAGGTTCTTGGCGGCCGCCCGCAGCGGGCGCAGCTTCGCTGCGCGTCTAGCGAGGAGCGCGCGTCCGGATGGGCGTGCGGGAAACCAGAATGTCTGAAGTTGTCGCTCTCGTCGATTATGGCGCGGGCAATCTGCATTCGGTGCACAATGCGCTGAAGGCAGCGGGCGCGAGCGTAACTGTCACCGCCGATCCCTATGTGGTGCGCGCGGCTGATCGGATCGTGCTGCCGGGTGTCGGCAGTTTTAAGGCGTGCGCTGAAGGGCTTGCCGCGATCCCCCACATGATCGAGGCCATGACTGAGCGCGTTCATGTCGGCGGTGCGCCGTTCCTTGGCATTTGTGTGGGGATGCAGTTGCTCGCCGACAGGGGCCTTGAACATGGCGCGACCAAGGGGCTTGGGTGGGTGGCAGGCGAGGTGCGGCTGATCGAGCCGTCCGATCCCAGCATCAAAGTTCCGCACATGGGTTGGAATGATGTGGCGATGATGCCGCACGCGAGAGATCACGCGGTGATTGACGAGGGCGAGGCCTATTTCCTCCACTCCTATCACTTTGCCGCCGAAAAATCGCAGGATGTCGCGGCCATGACCGATCACGGCGAGGGGTTGGTGGCAGCGGTTGCGCGCGGCAACATCATCGGCGTGCAATTTCACCCGGAAAAGAGCCAGAGTTATGGCATCGCAACGCTGCGGCGCTTCTTGGAGTGGTATCCATGATTATTTTCCCGGCGATTGACCTCAAAGGCGGCCAGGTGGTGCGCCTTGCCGAAGGCGATATGGCGCGCGCGACGGTCTATGGCGACAATCCAGCTGCCCAAGCGATGATCTTTGCTGACGCTGGGGCGGAATATCTCCACGTTGTCGATCTTGACGGCAGCTTTGCCGGTGAAAGCCGCAACCGCGCCGCGGTCGAAGCGATTGTCGAGGCCTTCCCCGGCTATGTGCAACTGGGCGGGGGCATCCGCGATGCGGCCGCCGTTGAGGGCTGGTTCAACCTCGGCGTTGCGCGCGTGGTGATGGGGTCTGCCGCACTGAAAAACCCCGAATTCGTGAAAGACATGGCCCGCGAATGGGAAAACGGCATTGTCGTTGCCGTGGACGCGCGCGATGGGATGGTCGCAACCGAAGGCTGGGCCGAGGTTTCAGACGTGCCGGTGGTCGATTTGGCCCGCCGGTTCGAAGATGCAGGCGTTGCCAGCCTGCTGTTCACCGATATTGGCCGCGATGGGCTGCTTAAAGGTGTCAACATCGAGGCGACCGTTGATCTTGCTCGCCGGGTCGATATCCCGGTGATCGCCAGCGGCGGGGTGAAAGGGCTCGATGATATCCACGTCCTCGCGCTTCATGCCAATGAAGGGATCGAAGGCGTGATTACTGGCCGCGCACTCTATGAAGGCAGGCTTGATCTCGCCGCTGCCATCGCCATTGGGGACAAGGCGTAAGTGCGATGCGGTTTATGGGCTTTCTCTTTCTGTGCCTCACCTTCCTTGCCGGGGTGACGGTGGGCACGGTGGAGATTGCGCTCATCAATGTGGTGGTGTTTCTGGCGCTGGCCCTTCTGGCGGTGCGCCTGCTTGAACCGCGCTATGGCAAGAATGGGTTGGTTTTCGGCATGGCGGGCGCGTTTTTCGCAAGTTTTCTGTGGCCGGTGGTGGTCTATGCCACGCGCCCGGCGACCCCGGAAAGCGAAGTTGCTGTCCTGCTGTTTGAAATGAGCGCGCCATGACTGTCCGTATCCGCGTGATCCCCTGCCTTGATGTCGCCAATGGGCGGGTGGTGAAGGGTGTCAATTTCGTCGATCTGAAGGACGCAGGCGATCCGGTGGAACAGGCGCGCGCCTATGATGCTGCCGGTGCGGATGAACTGTGTTTCCTCGACATTTCCGCCAGCCACGAAGGGCGCGGGACGCTGCTCGATATGGTGCGGCGCACGGCTGAGGTGTGCTTCATGCCGCTCACTGTCGGTGGGGGCGTTCGCAGTGTCGAGGATGCGCGCGCGCTGCTGCTGGCGGGCGCGGACAAGGTGGCGGTGAATTCTGCCGCTGTCGCTCGGCCCGAGTTGGTCGCAGAAATCGCCGCCAAATTCGGCAGCCAGTGTGTGGTGGCCAGTGTGGACGCGCGCCGCACCGCGCCGCACACATGGGAAATCTTCACCCATGGCGGGCGCAAGCCCACGGGGATTGATGCGCTCGAATATGCCCGAAAGGTGGCCGATCTTGGCGCAGGCGAATTGCTTGTCACCAGCATGGACGGCGATGGGACCAAGGCGGGCTATGATCTGGAACTCACCCGCACCATTGCCGACAGCGTGAGCATCCCTGTGATTGCGAGCGGCGGGGTGGGCAATCTCGATCATCTGGTGGCAGGCGTGCGCGAAGGCCATGCCAGCGCGGTGCTGGCCGCCAGCATCTTCCATTTCGGCCAGCATACCATCGCCGAGGCGCACAAGGCGCTGCGAGCAGCGGGCTTGCCCGCGCGCGGTGTTTGAAGGACAAGGCGCGCATGGACACTCTCACCCGCCTCGAAGCCGCGATTGCCGCGCGCCGCACTGCCGCGCCTGAGGAAAGCTATGTCGCGCACCTCCATGCCAAGGGCATCAAAAAGATCGCGCAAAAGCTGGGCGAGGAAGCGACCGAAGCGGTGATCGCAGCCCTTGCCGGGGACGAGGCCGAATTGGTGGGCGAGGCGGCGGATGTCCTGTTCCACCTCCTTGTCCTGCTGGGCGCAAAGGGGGTTAGCCTCGATCAGGTCATGGCCGAACTGGACCGGCGCGAAGGCACATCGGGCCTCGTCGAAAAAGCATCACGGAGCGAATAATGCCGATTGATCCGACCCTGCCTTATGATGACAACAACATCTTTGCCAAAATCCTGCGCGGCGAAATCCCCTCCACCAAGGTTTACGAGGATGATTGGGCCTATGCCTTTGAAGACATCAACCCGCAGGCCGAAATCCACACGTTGGTGATCCCCAAGGGGCGCTATGTCAGTTGGGACGATTTTTCCGCCAAGGCAAGCGATGCGGAAATTGGCGGTTTCATCCGCGCGGTGGGCGAAGTGGCGCGCATGAAAGGGCTCGTCGAACCCGGCTACCGCCTGCTTGCCAATGTCGGATATCATGCAGGCCAGGAAGTCCCGCATCTCCACATCCATATCTTTGGCGGCGAACCCTTGGGGGTGATGATCGCGCGAAAATAGGCGTTTGCTTGGGCTCAATTCGGCGCTAATGCAGCACCGTTCATCGCTGCTTCACGAGGAGGCGGCTGTGACGCAAGGGATGCAATCGAGCCGTGCTGTCATGATTCTGCCTTCACCGCCCGATGGCGTGCTCGATGGTTCGCGCCACCTTTATGCGGTGCGTGTCTATTACGAGGACACCGACCTGTCGGGCATCACCTATCACGCCAATTACCTGCGCTGGTTTGAACGCGCGCGCTCTGATTTGTTGCGCCTTCTGGCAATCGATCAACGCGCAGCGATTGAAGCGGGTGAAGGCGCCTGGGCGGTGGCGGAGGTGAACCTCAAATACATCAAGCCTGCCCGGCTGGATGATGACATCGTGATCACCACCACCTGCACCGAACTGGGGGCTGCCTCATGCAGGATGCATCAGGTCGCAAACCGGCTTGGAAGCGCAGGGCCAGAGCCGCTATGCGAGGCGCGTCTGAGGGTAGGCTTTATCTCGCTCGAAGGCCGCCCGCGCCGTCAGCCTGCCAAATGGCAGGCGGCATTCGCCAAGTTTATGAATAGTGAAGGATAATTGCCCCAGTGCTGCTTCCTCTCCTCGCCGTCATGGCCCCTGATCTGACAACCGCTGCACCGCTCGGCGCATCCACCCGGCTCGATCCGGTCGAATTGTTCCTGCAGGCCGATATCATCGTGCAAGGCGTGATGGTGGGCCTGATCCTGGCGAGCATCTGGACGTGGATGATTATCGTCTCGTTCAATCTCAAGATCGGCAAGCTGAACACCGTGTCGCGCGATTACGAGGCGGAATTCTGGGAAGGCGAGGGCACGGACAAGGCTTTGTCCAAACAGCAGCGCCGCGAAATTCCCGCCGCGCGGGTGGCAGCCGCAGGGCTTGAGGAGTGGCGCAAATCCACCGCCAAGGCTCCGGTTGATCGCAGCGGCGCGCGCGAACGGATTGCCGCTGCGATGGAAAGCCAGGTGGCCGAAGAAGCCGATACGCTTTCGGCTCGGCTCAATTTCCTCGCCACCACGGGCTCTGTCGCACCTTTCGTCGGCCTGTTCGGCACGGTGTGGGGCATCATGAACAGCTTTTTCCAGATCGGCGCGCAGCAGAGCGCAAGCCTCGCCGTGGTCGCCCCCGGCATTGCCGAGGCGCTGTTTGCCACCGCCATCGGCCTGTTTGCGGCCATCCCGGCGGTGATCGCCTACAACGCTTTCAGCAACCGCGTGAACCTGTTCGAAGCGCGCCTGCAACGCTTTGCCGACAAGGTGCACGCCGGGCTGAGCCGCGAATTGGACCGGGTATGAAAAAGGAAATGGATATCGGCTGCGCAGCAGCCGCAAGGGTGACCACCCGCCCGCAGCGGGCGCAGCTTTGCTGCGCGTCTAGCGAGGATCGCGCGCCCGGACGGGCGTGCGGAAAACAATAATGGGCATGAACCTTGCCTCATCGGGCGGGCGCGGGCGGCGCGGGCGCAGGCGCGGCGCGATGGCCGAAATCAACGTGACGCCGCTGGTCGATGTCATGCTGGTGCTGCTCATCATCTTCATGGTGACGGTGACTTTGCCCGCGGTTGGCGTGCCGCTCGAACTGCCCGAAAGCCGCGCCAATCCGGTGGAGGAAACCCCCAATCAGGTGACAATCTCGATCGACGCATCGGGTGCGATCTTCATCGAGGATGAACGCGTTGCCGCAGGCGGCTTTGCCGATGCGCTGGCCGCGCTCGATCGCGGCGGGGATGGCAAGCCGCCGCTGATCGTGCTGCGCGGCGATAAGAGCCTCGATTATGGCCGGGTGATGCAGGTGATGGGCGAACTTGGCCGCGCGGGCTTCACCTCGATCTCGCTGGTCACCAGCGGTTCAGTGACGGCGCCCTAGGTTGCAAGGCTGATCATGGCAGAGCGCGCCCTTCAGCAAGAGGAAAAGATCGGCCTCGCCGTTGCCGTGCTGCTGCACGGCGCACTGGTGGCGGTGCTCTTGCAACAGGCGCTGCGGCAAGAAGTGCTTGCCTTCCCTGAACGCATGGAAGTGAGCTTGGTGGGCGAAGTCGGCCTTGATGCTGCCGCGCGCGAACCCGTGCCCGAAAGCCGCCAATCCATCGCGCCCGAAATGGGCGAACAGGCCCCGCCGCCTGCCGAAGTGGCCCCCGCGCCGCCGCCGCCCGAGCGTGTTCAGGTCGCCCCTCCGCCGCCGCAGCCCCAGCCGCGCCCCAGCCCAACGCCCGCCGCGCGGCCGAGCCCTACTCCTTCGGCAAAGCCTTCGCCCACGCCGAGCCCGCGCGCCACCAGCACGCCCACCCCGCGCAGCGCCAGCACACCTGCGCCGCGCGCCACCCCCACCACGGCAGCGCGCACCGGGGGCAGCCGCATCGGGGATGATTTCCTCTCGGGCCAAGGCTCCTCCACCCGCACCGATGAAACCCGCGCGCCCGCGGCCACCTTCGGCGCGTCAGATCGCGCCGCGCTCTCATCGGCGATCACGCGCCAGATCCGCCCGCATTGGAACGCGCCTTCGGGGGCGGATGCGGAGCGGCTGGTGTCTATCGTGAACTGGGACTTGAACCGCGATGGCACTTTGCGCGGAACCCCGCGCTGCCGGGTGGAGCCATCGAGCATCACCGACAGCAACCGCCCACAGGCGAGCCTTCATTGCGAACGCGCCATCCGCGCGGTGCAACTGGCCGCGCCCTTTAATCTCCCCGAACAATTCTACGACCGCTGGAAAGCGCTCGAATGGCAATTCGACAGAAGGCTGTGACGATGAAACGCATGATTTGGTTTGCCCCCTTGGCTCTGGTGTTCAGCATCGCTGCGCAGGCGCAAGACCTTGGAGCGCCGGTGGGCGAGGGCGGCCGGGTGGAGCGCATTCAGGTCGCCCCGACAGATGCAACCGATGGCCCCTTGCGCGGCACGGTCACCGACGAATCCGATTGGTCGGATATCGGCATTGCGATCCCCGCCTTTGCCACGGATCGCAATCGTGAAACCCCTGCCAATGCCGAAGGGACAGGCGCATTGGGCCGCGAGATTGCCCGCGTCATCACCGCTAACCTGCGCAATAATGGCCTGTTCAAACCGGTCGGCCCCGACAGCCTGCCTTCGCCCACTTTCCCGCAGATCACCTCGCCTGCATGGGCAAGCTGGCGCGGGCGCAGCGCCGAAATGCTGGTGCATGGCTATGTGCAGGCGCGCGATGATGGGCGTTTGGTGGTGGGCTGCTATCTTTATGACGTCTCGCTGCAAAGCGAGCTGATCCGCGAAGGCTGGATTGTCCCGCCTGCCGATTGGCGGCGCGCGGCGCATAAATGTTCGGACGTGATCTTTGCGCGGCTGACTGGGGAAAGCCCGTTCTTTGACAGTCGCATCGCCTATATTGCCGAAACCGGGCCCAAGGATGCGCGGGTGAAACGCCTTGCGATCATGGATTCGGACGGCGCAAACCACCGCTTCCTCACCTTGGGCAGCGCGACCGCGCTTACCCCGCGGTTTTCGCCCGATTATTCGAAGATCCTTTACCTGTCTTACGTCGATGGCAACCCGCGCATCTATGTCTATGACATTGGCACAGGCCAACAGACACTGGTGACCGAAAACCGCAACCCCACCATCGCGCCGCGCTGGTCGCCTGATGGTCGCAGCATCCTTTATTCGATGTCGGTTGCCGGCAACACCGACATCTACATCGTGCCCGCAACCGGCGGCACGTCCAAGCGTTTGACCGATGCGCCCGGCATCGACGTCGGCGGCAGCTTCTCGCCCGATGGCACGAAAATCGTGTTTGAAAGCGACCGCTCCGGCTCGCAGCAATGCTATATCATGAATGTCGACGGCTCGAACCAGCGCCGCATCAGCTTTTTCGGCGGTCGCTGCGCCACGCCGGAATGGAGCCCGCGCGGTGATCAGATAGCCTTCACGCGCATTGCCGGTGATTTTAACATCGCGGTGATGAACACCAATGGCGGCGGGATGCGGGTTCTGACGCGCGGCTGGCAGGATGAAGCGCCAACCTGGGCGCCCAATGGCCGCATCATCCAGTTTTTCCGCACCGAGCGCGGGTCGGGCCGTTCGGGCATCTGGCAGGTTGATCTGACGGGCCGCAACGAACGCCGCCTGCCGACCCCGGTGGATGGTTCTGACCCGGCATGGGGCCCGATCCGCCCGTGATTGTGTTTGATTTTTTTGGTAAGTAAATGTCCTGCAAGTGTGAAAGGAAAACTCCGATGAATACTAAGCTTGCTACTGTGTTGCTCCTCGCATCGGCCACCACTCTGGCCGCCTGCGGCAAGAAGGCGCCCGAACAATTGCCGCCGCCGCCGGTCGACACCGCACCGCCGGCCGCTCCTGCGCCAACCACGCCGATGGGCCCGCAGGTTGGCAGTCAGGAGCATTTCAGCAATGCGGTGAACGGGCAGACGGTGATCTACTTCGACACCGATCGGTTCAACATCTCGACCGCTTCGGCCGCCACCCTGCAGGCGCAGGCGCAGTATTTTGCGCAATATCCGCAGCTTACCTTCACCATTGAAGGCCATGCCGACGAACGCGGCACCCGTGAATACAACCTTGCGCTGGGCGAACGCCGCGCCAATGCGGCCAAGAACTACCTCGTCAGCCTCGGCATTGCGCCCAACCGCATCGCAGTGGTCAGCTATGGCAAGGAACGCCCGGTGGCGCTGGGTTCGGATGAACAATCCTGGGCGCAGAACCGCCGCGCAGCCAGCGTGATGATCCGTTAAGCGGTCAGATGATTTAAGGGAGCAGGCCGGGCAGCGGCTCGGCCTGCACCTTGATAAGCGAAGGCGCAGCAAAGGCGCTGTCGCCACCGCTCAGATCGCGGGCGCTGGCGACAACACACAAGGCCGCCAGTGCAAGCGCGGAAAAGAGGCTCGAAAGGGTCAATTGCGGGCTCATAGCGGAACTCGATTGGCGGGTTTGTTGCTATGCAACATTTCAATTAAAAACTGGTTCCCGGTAATCTCACCGCTTTGCTTTGTGCGCCACCTCGCCTAGATTGCCGGCCCTATGCGTTCGACCAACGACATTTTGGCTTTTCCGGCATGAGCCGTGCGCGCCGTTCCATGGATTGGGGCTTTCCGCGCTGGCGCGGCTATGGTTCCTCGCAGGAGGCGGCCAATGTGCGCATCTGCGACCGGCATGGCTGCAACGAGCCGGGTGATTGTCCCGCACCCAAAGCGCCGAACAGTCGTGAACGCTGGTATTTCTGCCAGAAACACGCGGCGGAATACAATTCCAAGTGGGACTATTTCGAAGGCCTCGAAAAGGCCGAGGCCGCCGAACGCGCGCGGGCCGAACAAGCGGAAAGCGCCGGCTATGCCGAAGCTTCGCATTATGGCTGGGCCGGATCAGGCGATGGTTCACGCAGCGCCGATGAAATGCGCGCGCTGGAGGTTTTGGGGCTCGAATCCGACGCGGATTTTGCCGCGATCAAAAAGGCCTACCGTGCCCGCGCCAAGCTGGTGCATCCCGATGTGAAACCCGGCGATGCCGATGCGGCCAAGCAGTTTCAGGCGATCCAGCTTGCCTATGAAGTGCTGCGCGCGGCCGAGGAACGCCGCGAATGGCGGGGTTAAGAGGCGCGCTTACAGCGCCTCTTTGTAAACCCGCCCGCCTTTCATCACGACTTTGAGATTGGCGGCCGGATCGCCGAGGAAATCGAGGCTTTTGGCCGGATCGCCTTCCCACACCAGCATGTCGGCATGGGCGCCAACTTCGATCACACCGAGCTTTCCCGGATAGGGCGAGCGCTCGCCCGACAGGCTGAGCAATTCGCCCGCTTGGCCCGTCGCCATCCGCAGCGCCTCCAACGGCGCCATGAAACGGGTTAGTTTGGCAAGTTGCCGCCCCTGACTTTGCGAACCGCCGGGGTTCATCAGAATATCCGTGCCAAACGCCATCTTGACCCCTTCGGCGCGCCCCCTTTCAAAGGCGCGCACCGTGCCACGCGAAACCTGTTCCTGTTTCGCAATCTGGATTGGATCGCTCTTGGGGTTGGAATCCTCGTCGGCCAGAAAGGGCTGGATCGACCACCACGCGCCTTCGGCCTTCATCATGCGGATGGTGGCATCATCGGCCAGTTGGCCATGTTCGATCGACTTGACGCCCGCGCGCAAAGCCCGCTGGATGGCCTCTGACGTATAGACGTGGGAGCAGACATAAGTCCCCCAATCGGCCGCCGCGCGCACCGCCATGCGCATTTCTTCTTCAAGGAATTGCGCGGTGTCGAGCGGATCATAAAGCGAGGACACCCCGCCGCCTGCCATGATCTTGATTTGCGATGCGCCCTTCATCAATTGTTCGCGCGTGCGGCGCAGCACTTCGGCCTCACCATCGGCGATGGCGGCGACCCCAGTGCGCTCGGTGTAATCAGCGGGGTCTGAATCCATCCGGGGCAGCGAATGGAGCATCCGGAAATCGCCGTGGCCTGAGGTTTGCGAGATCATGGCGCCGCTCGGGAAAATGCGCGGGCCTGCCAGAATGCCGCGATCAGCCGCCATCTTGAGCCCGAACGCCGGCCCGCCGGTGTCGCGCACCGTGGTAAAGCCCCGCATCAGGGTTGCGCCCGCTTCTTGGCCTGCGATGAGGTGAATGAGCGCGATGTCCTGTGTGAGGGCTGCCAGTTGGCTGACGCTCACCAGCGTGGAATGCCAGTGGCAATCGATCAGCCCCGGCGTGACGCTGCGCCCGCCGCAATCAATGCGGGTGGCATCCTGCGGCCCTTGGCCTTGGCCCACAATCGCGGTGATTTTCCCGCCTTCAACCACAATCTCGCGGCCCGTTTGCATCGCCAGCCGCGTGCCATCGAAAAAGGTGCAATTGGTGAGCACTGTGGGTCGCCCCGGCGTCTGGGCGCGGGCGAACTGCGGGGCGAGGGCAAAGCCTGCAAACATCCCCAACACCGCCGCGCTGCCGCCCACGGCCTCGCGCCGCGTGAGATCCGCCTCGATGCGGGCGAAGGCCTGTTGCGTTAAAGGTGAGCCGCACAGGCAGGGGTTAATCCAAGCCGCCCCGGCTTGCGCGTCGGCGGGCGCGTGCGCGCAACATTCATGGCCCATGATTTCCCCCTTTGGCTTGGTACAAAGGCGCACAATGGCAGGAAATCGCAGGAAAACCTAATCTTTTGGCCCGGCAAAGCCTTTGCCTCGGGCGTCGATCTGCGGATCGGGATTGTCGTTCCACCACGCCACATCGCGCCACGGCCGCACATCGATCTCGTGGCTCCAGCAATTGCGCGGCTGGTGGGCAAGATGCCAATAGGTTTCAGCCAGCACAGCCGGATCGATCACGCCATCCGGGCCTTTCTTGGCCTTGAAAGCCTCATACTTGTCGCCCAGCAGCTTGCCCAGAGTGTCGGGCGCATCCACCGCTCCATCCACCACCACATGGGCCACATGCACGCCCTTGGGCGCATATTCGGCATAGAGCGTCTGGCACAGCATCCGCCGCCCGCCCATGGCGCTCGCATGGCTGTGCTGCCCGGCATTGCCGCGCATCGCAGCCGTGGCCGAAGTCACCAGCAAGGTGCCATGCGGGCCATGATCGCGGCCGCGTTCCACCATCGCGGGAAACAGCGCATGGGCGAGGCGGAACACCCCATAGGTGCCAAGCCGCCAGCCCAGTTCGAAAATGCGGTGCGGCGTATCAGGCAGGCTGCGATTGCCGATCTGCGCGCCCAGATTATAGAGCGCTGTATGGATGGGGCCAATCTCCGCCTCGGTGCGCGCGACCAGTTCCTCGATCGCGCCGTCTTCTGCCGCGTTCAACAAAGTGCCGCTGGCAGAGCCCCCCGCCGCTTCGATCTCGGCCACCATGGCGTGCAAGCCCGCCGCGTCCGAGCGCCGCGCCAGCACCGCGTGATAGCCCCCACTCGCAAAGCGCCGCGCAGCGCTGCCGCCAATCCCGGCGCCTGCCCCGATCACCAGAAACACCGGTTTGCGATTATCCTTCATGACCTTCTCCCGCAGCGCCTATCCGCTATGCCATAAAGCCTGTGATTGCCCACACCACTGCGACAATCAGCAGCATTCCGGCAATATCAAGCGCGAAGCCTGCGCCCACCATGCGTTCGATGCGGATCCGGCCCGTTGCCCATGCAATCGCGTTGGGACCGGTGCCCGCAGGCAACATGAAGCCAAGACTGGCGGCAAGCGCTGCGGGAAGAGCCAGCATCATCGGATCAACCCCCATCGCAATGCTGAGCGCAGCGACCACCGGCATCATCGCAGAAGCCGTGGCAACGTTGCTCGCAAATTCGGTGACAATCACAACCAAGCCCACCACCGCCAGCGCCACCAGCATGATCGGCAGCGCTTCCAATGGCAGCAATGCTGTGCCGAGCCATTCGGCAAGGCCAGAGTTCTGCATCCCGTCAGCCAGCGCAAGACTGCCGCCGAACATCATGATAACGCCCCACGGCGCGCGGTCAGCCTCGCGCCACACCAGCAGCGGCCGGCCCGTCCCATCGGGCAGCAGGAACAGCGCAATCCCGGCGATGATCGCAATCGTGCCATCGGTCCACGCGCCGGCGGGCAGCAGCGGGACGACGAGCGGCTTTGTCATCCATGCCAGAAAGGTGATCGCAACCAGCGGGACAAGGCGGCCCTCGGGCGCGGTCCAGCGCGCATGGGTATCAATCGCAGCGCGCGCAGCGGCCAGATCAAAGGGGTGGGCAGAAATGCGCTGCACCTTGCCAACAATCCACGCCGCCAGCGGTATGCCCAAGGCGACAATCGGCAGGCCATAAAGCGACCACTGGGCAAAGCTTATCTGGGTTCCGGTGATCGAGGCAATCAGCCCTACCGAAATCGCATTGGTGGGCGAGCCGACAATCGTGCCCAACCCGCCAATGCTGGCGGCAAAGGCAATGCCCATCGGCAGCGCCCCCGAGAGGCCTTCCTTGTGCCCTATCGCGTCGCTACTTGAGGGTGTTTTTTGTTGTCCTATCGCGTCGCTACTTGAGGGCGGGAGGCCCCCTTGCAAGACCGCCAGCGCCATCGGCATCATGATGAGGGTGGTTGAGGTGTTGGAAATCACCATTGAAAGCAGCGCTGCTGCAATCATGAAGGCCAAGAGCAACCGGCCTTGCCCGCCCTGCGTCCCGATCAGCCGCAGGATCGCAAGGCTGAGGCGCCGATGCAGCCCGGTGCGCTCAATCGCCAGCGCAATGAAAGCCCCGCCCAAAAGCAGGAACAGGATCGGCGAGTAATAGGAGCGCGCTGTCTCCTCGGCGCTGGCCACTCCGGCAAAGGGCAGGATCACAAAAGGCAACAGCGCCGTGACAGTCAGCGGCACGGCCTCGGTCATCCACCAGGCGGCCATCCACACCACCAGCCCTGCCACCAGCCATGCGCCCGGCGCCATGCCATCAGGCGGTGCGGTAAGCGCGGCAAGCGCAAAGACCAGCGGGCCAAAGGCAAGCCCGATGCGGCGCGCGGTCATGGTGCTGGCGATCCCCCTTGCATGGCGATCAGAGGACTATCGGGGGGCGGCAAAGGGGGCAAGCAAAACGGCGGGTCAGCACTAGGCCGGCCCGCCGTTTGATACCCTGTCAGACAGCCGCGCCGGGATGTTGGTGCAGCATGCCGGGAATTAAGGGCCCGCCAAGCCGGATTAGCGCGAATTAAGCGGGCCGGTGATTCTGTCTGTGCGCGGCGCGTTATTTCGGCGCCAGCACCATCAGCATCTGGCGACCTTCCAGACGAGGGAAAGCCTCAACCTTGGCGATTTCTGCGACATCTTCCTGCACCTTCTTGAGCAAGTCCATGCCGAGATGCTGGTGCGCCATTTCGCGCCCACGAAACCGCAAAGTGATCTTCACCTTATCGCCATGCTCGATGAACTTGTTCACGTTGCGCATCTTCACATCATAGTCATGCGTGTCGATGTTTGGGCGCATTTTGACTTCTTTGATGTCCTGTGTTTTCTGAGTCTTGCGCGCCGCGTTGGCCTTTTTCTGGGCCTCGTAGCGATACTTGCCGACATCAAGGAATTTGCACACCGGCGGGTCCGCATTGGGGGACACTTCGACGAGGTTGAGGCCCTTTTCATTGGCCTGCTCAATCGCTTCGCGGGTGTACATCACGCCAAGGTTTTCGCCTTCGTCATCAATGACGCGGACCTTGGGAACCTGAATGAAATTGTCATAGCGAGGGCCGCTTTTGATTGGCGGGGCCATCGAACGCCGGGGTGGACGGGATATGGGGCTTTCTCCTGTAATAGCCTTGGTTTCTGCGCTGCTCTTTAGTCCGAAATCGCCGCCAAGGCTAGGGCGGTTCTTAGGCAGGGGCAGGCGTTAGCGTGAAACGCGCAAGGCGGCCTTTGGCAGGAACAAGAGCTTCAAGGATTTCAGCCGGTTGCAAGGCTGCGCGGATTTCAGGAGCGCTGGCATCCATGCCGCCTGTGAAGGCGCCGAAGGCTGGCAGAATCATGCGCTCGGCCCCGCTGCTGGCCGCTGTCTGTGCTCGCACGGCGCAGGGGCGGGCAATATGGCGGTTGCGCACTCTGATTCTCAGCTTGGGATGATAATGGCCAGAAAGCTCATTGCGGGTTTCTCCGGGCCGCGCCTCATGGCGCAGCCTTATGCCACCAAGTTCAAGTTCGCTCGTCACCGCGCCGCCGAAACTGCGCGCCATCTGTTCATCATGATTGCCGGTGATCCACACGAAATCGAGGCTGCGGATCAGCCCTTCGAGCATCCCTCGCGCGAAAGGTTCAAGCCGCAAGGCGCCTGAATTGTCGTGGAAATTATCGCCCAGCGTGATGACCCGCCGCGCCTCGCACGCCTTGACGATATGAGCCAGCCGTTCCAGCGTTGCCCGGCTGTCATAGGGTGGCAGCATCGCCCCGCGCGCCGCGTGCCAACTGGCTTTTTCAAGATGCAGGTCAGCCACCAGCAAAGTGCGCTCGGCCGGCCAGTAGAGCGCGCGGCCCTCGGCCAGCGCCATCTCGTGCCCGGCAAAGGGCAGGGGTGCGAACGAAACGGGAACCATCGCGCGTTCCTGCCTTGAAACAATCCCCTTGGCAAGCGCTTGCAAACCCTTGTGTAAGCCGTTCGCTTGCCTATGGTGGCGCGCACATGACGGATGGGCCAATAACCAATAGGGATGTATGACGGACTGGACACAGCACACCGCCCGCGCGAAAGCGTGGTTTGAGGATTTGCGCGATTCAATTTGTGCAGAATTCGAGGCGATTGAAGCCGCAGCGGGCTCGGATGCGCGCTTTCAATACACCCCATGGGATCGCCACGAGGAAGGCAATCCGGATCCCGGCGGCGGTGTGCAGGGCCTGATGAAAGGTCGCGTGTTCGAGAAAGTCGGCGTCAATGTCTCGACCGTGCGCGGCAATTTCGCCAAGGAATTTGCCGGCAATATCAACGGGGCCAGCGCGGATAATCCCGGTTTTTCGGCAACCGGCATCAGCCTGGTGGCGCATATGGCAAACCCCCATGTGCCCGCCGTTCACATGAACACCCGTTTCCTCACCACCACCAAGGCGTGGTTTGGCGGCGGGGCGGATTTGAACCCGCCGCTGCCCTATGATGAAGACACCAAGGCGTTCCACGCCGCGATGCAGGCCGCCTGCGATCCGCATGGGGCCGATTATTACGCGCGCTATGCCAAGTGGGCGGAGGATTATTTCTACATCCCCCACCGGCAGGTGCATCGCGGGGTTGGCGGGATTTTCTGCGATCATCTCGAATGCGCCGATGATGCCGCCTTTGATGCCAATTTCGAATTCATCAAGGATATCGGCAAGCAGTTCCTCGCAGTGTTCCCCGCGATTGTCCGCAAGCGGATGAATACGCAATTCACGGCCGAGGACGAAGCGCAGATGTTCGAATATCGCGGCCGTTATGCCGAGTTCAATCTGGTCTACGATCGCGGCACGATCTTCGGCCTCAAGACCGGCGGCAATATCGACGCGATCCTCATGAGCTTGCCACCGCGGGCGACTTGGAGCTGACACGCTGCGCTGATCGGGTGTAGCAATAGGCATTCCCGCGGGTGCAACAATCGCGCTTGCCCCCTTGGCCGCCGCCGCCCATATTCGTAGGCAATGCTGCGCCAATACGAACTTGTTGAGAAGGTCCTCGATTACGACCCGCATGCCGACGCGGCGATGCTCAACCGCGCCTATGTCTACACCGTGCAGAAACACGGCACGCAAAAGCGCGCAAGCGGCGATCCCTATTTTTCGCACCCGGTTGAAGTTGCAGGGTTGATGACGGACCTCAAGCTCGATCAGTCCACCATCATCACCGCCCTCTTGCATGACACGGTCGAGGATACGCTTGCCACGATTGATGACATCGAGGCCCATTTCGGGTCCGAAGTCGCGCGGCTCGTCGATGGGGTGACAAAGCTCTCCAAGATCGAGGCGATGCCCGAGAATGAACGGGCAGCGGAAAACCTGCGCAAGTTCCTCCTCGCCATGTCGGAGGATATCCGCGTGCTGCTGGTCAAGCTGGCAGACCGGCTGCACAATATGCGCACGCTGCATTTCATCAAATCGCCGGAAAAACGCAAACGCATCGCGCGTGAGACAATGGATATCTACGCCCCGCTCGCCGAACGCGTGGGGATGTATGAATATATGCACGAAATGCAGGCGCTGGCCTTCCGCGAGCTGGAGCCGGAAGCCTATGCGACCATTACCGGCCGGCTTGAACAATTGCGCAGCCAGGATGGCGGGCAGGTTGATGCGATTGCCTTCAAGATCAAGCAGCGCCTTGCCGAAGCAGGCCTCAAGGTCGAAGTCTATGGCCGCGAAAAGCACCCCTATTCGATCTGGCACAAGATGGCGGAACGCCATGTCAGTTTCGAACAGGTGACCGACATCATGGCCTTCCGGGTGCTGACCGAAAGCGAGGAGGATTGTTACCGCGCGCTGGGCGTCCTGCACACCACCTGGCAATTCATTCCGGGCAAGTTCAAGGACTATATCTCGACGCCCAAATCGAACGGCTACCGCTCGCTGCACACCTCGCTCATCTATGAAAATTCGATGCGCGTCGAAGTGCAGGTGCGCACGCGCGAGATGCACCGCGTTAATGAATTCGGGCTGGCCGCCCATTGGGCTTACAAACAGGCGGGCAGGCCCGATGGGCAGGTTGGCTGGCTGCGCGATCTGATTGAGATTGTTGATGCAAGCCACGATGCCGAGGAACTGCTCGAACACACCAAGCTCGCAATCTATCAGGATCGCATCTTTGCCTTCACACCCAAGGGCGCGCTGTTCCAGCTTCCCAAGGGCGCAAGCGCAGTGGACTTCGCCTTTGCGGTCCATACCAATCTGGGCCTTGCGACAGTGGGCGCCAAGATCAATGGCCGGCACATGCCGCTGCGCACTCCGCTCAGCAACGGCGATGTGGTCGAGATCATCAAGAGCCCGCACGCCGAGCCGCAACTTTCATGGCTTGGCTTTGTGGTGACCGGCAAGGCGCGCGCCGCGATCCGCCGCGCGGTGCGGATGAAGGAACGCGCCGAGGTGGCCGAAATTGGCTCCAAACTGTTCGACGAGATTGCGGCGCGTGTGCCGGCCAAGATCGGCAAGAAGGCGATCCGTGCTGCCGTCCATCGGCTCGGAATGGAGGAGCCGGATGATCTGATGTACGCGATCGGCGCTGCCAAGCTGTCCGACCGAGAGGTGATGGAAGCGCTGGTGCCGGGCTGCACTGCGGGCATCGAGGATGATGAACATTGGTCGCGGCGTGAACGTGCCATCTCGATCCGGGGGCTCACACCCGGGGTTGCGTTTGAACTTGCGCCCTGTTGCCACCCGGTTCCGGGTGACCGGATTGTGGGTATCCGTCGCAAGGGCGAAACCGTGCTGGTCCATGCGATTGATTGCCTTGAACTGGCGAACGGGGTCGACACCGATTGGCTTGATCTTGCGTGGGGCAATCGTTCGCAAGGGGCCGTCGGGCGCCTGACAGTAACGCTGTATGATCGGCCCGGAACGCTTGCCGAGATGGCGGGCATTTTCGCGCAGAACAAGGCAAACGTGACGAGCCTTGCCCAGACGCAGCTTGATCACCCGTTTACCACTTACGAGATTGATGCTGAGGTGCAGGACCTGCCACACCTCTCGCGCATTCTGTCAGCCTTGCGGGCGAGCGATGCGGTGGCGCAGGCGGAGCGGATTTAGGACTTACTCGGCCACCCGCCGCACCGGCACGCGGATGTTGCAGATATCCGCCCCGCCTGCGGGCGTGATGAAGAAAGGATCACGCCGGTTGGCAATGGCCTCGGCATAGGTTTCGAAGGTCTGGCTTTCCGTCGAGAGATATTCAAGCCTTGGTTGATCGGGTGCGGGCAGATCGCTCGCCACCCGCACGCTGAGGATCGGCGTGCGCTTGTCCGCCTCATCAGCCGCATAGAACCCCAATTCGCCCTTGCCGCGCGGGAGCGAGGAGAGATGCTCCATCCCCTCGATCACCCGGCCCACCAGCGCGATATTGCGATCAAGCTGGCGCGGGGCGTGGCCGATCACGGTGTAAAGCTCCGCGCCAGAGCCGGTATCGGGCGAATAGTTCCGCCCCACGCCAACCATGCCGTAGCAATGGACGGGCCAAAGCTTCATGTCTCTTCCAGCCAATTGCCACCCCAAGGCGTGCAGTGACGAGCCATAAGGGTCGGTAGAAGCGCGCAAACCTGCAGGGGATGTCATCGTTTCTTCGGACCCTTTGATCAATGTGAGGCTGGCAAGATACTCCGCCTCCCCCATAACCTTCAGCCCTTGCGGCAAGGGCTTGGGCTCCCCAGTCGCTTCGGGGTTGTCGTAATTGGGATCTCCCCATTGGGTGACGTAATTGTCCTGCACCCGGTTCACGGAAATGCCGTCATACCAGCCCGAACGCGCCAGCAGGCGGATGTTGTGCACCCAGCCTTGGCTGAAGGGCGCAGGCATTAGCTGGATCACCACTATGCGCGGGTTTGCCTCGCTATCGGGTGTAAGTGTCATCACCAGCAGGTCCTCCGCCGGGATCGCCACCCAGTCGGCCTTGGGCGCGGCGGCGATGATTTCGGCAGGGAACGGATAGCCCTTGGGCTCCTCTTGCGCGGCAAGGGGCAGGGCAAGGGCGAAGGCTGTCGCAGCGGCGAGGAGAGCTTTGTTCATGGGGGCATAGTGCCATGCCCACCTCGCGGCGACTAGCCTCACCTTGCGGCTCGGCAAGGCTGGCTCCCCGGCCGCCTGCCCCCGGCTTTCGCCGGGGCGGGTATCAGGGTTGGGGGTGCGTGCATACCGCCCTTCCAATCAAAAACCCCTTTCGCACGCGTTTTGGAGGGCGCAAAAGGGGTTTTCGAGGCAGCGTTCGCAGGGAATGCCGGATCCGCGCAGCGCTGTGCCTGTGCTATTTTTATACCACTTTTTCCAAGGCCCGCCAAATCACCTGTAACCTATCGCCTTGCGAAGCGCAGTTTTCGCGGCTATCGCGCGCGCTTCCTGCCCATGGCAGGATTGCGGAGCAGTGGCCGAGTGGTCGAAGGCGCACGCCTGGAAAGTGTGTATACGTCAAAAGCGTATCGAGGGTTCGAATCCCTCCTGCTCCGCCACCGGCCTCTGAAAAGATTGAGTTTTCCTCTCAAGGTTCGCCAGTTCCCATAAACGCTCCCCGATAGGTGCTTCGCTTGCCCGGTGCGGGCCTTATCGATCCACGCAACAAGGTCTGCAAATCGCTAGGACCACATTTGGGCCAGCTGCTGGTACTCGATGGCGGGTTGGGCGCGCTCCACAGCCTACGTGACAGATCGCAGTCTGAAACCCGCAGCGTTCCGCGGCTTTCTCGGCGTGGCAGCTTCCCATACAAATTCGGGTCGCGCCCAGAACGCCAATGACCGCGGGGATACGAATAACTGAATCAGCCGGATCTGGGACAGAGCCGCCTGTTGAGTCTGCATGCTTGGATGACCGGTTCCGACAATACTGGTCAGTGAGCTTGGGCCCGCTTTCTGCCAAGAGCCGAAATTCTGGAAGCGCCCCCTTTGCGGTCATCGAACAGCGACGATTTGCTCGGATTAGATTGCCTTAGAACAGAGCGGGGTATAAACCTCCGGCCCTTGGTAAACCGTAAACTGTGAAGCCACACTCTCGCTGGGCTGTTGTAAAGAGCCATTGAGACAGTCGATCATTTTCGGGTCAATATCGACACCTCCACCCCGGCGGACCGCACATTCCTGCACATGTTTGGCGTGTTCGCCGGGTTCGAAACCGCCATTCGCCGGGAGCACCAGCTGGAGGAGATCGCCAAGACCAAGGCCAAACGTGCATAATGGGGCCGCCCGCAATCTCAGCATCTTGGTTGAGGAGTTGTTGCGCCTCAAGGAATAGGGGCTGGGTGCGAGTGTGATCGCCAAGCAGTGGAGATCGCCCACCATAGTGTCTATGAGGCACTTTAAGGCGCTTGTTACACTGCTTTTTTCTGGCTGACATTAAGCGAGCGGACTTGCAGCGTTGGCGCGTCAGGGAAAAACCTTCCGTTCAGCACGCGAGCCATTGCGTTCGACTATAGCCGATTTATCATATTCAAGTGTCGGCTTCAGAGGTGACTCCAGTGACATCATTAAAGCAACGGCTGATTGGGACTATGTTTGGTCGTTGGCTGTCCGCCGCCCGCGACATCATTGCGTTGATCCGCACCCCTCGTGTCGCTCTAGGCACTGCTGTCAATGACCAGTTAGCTCCTCGACTCATCGCACAACTTTGCCAACCTACTGACGTCTTCGTCGATGTGGGCGCGCATATCGGTTCGGTGATCGCTGAGGTGCGTCATAACTGCCCCGACGCACGGATTGTCGCTTTTGAGGCGATGTCGGACAAGGTCGCGTGGCTGACCCGCAAGTTCCCGACAGTGACGGTTCACTGCTGTGCGTTGTCCGATCAAACGGGCGAAGCCGAGTTTTTCGTCAATCTCAGTCAAAGTGGCTACAGTTCGCTTGCTGAACAACAGGGAAGCGTCCGGCGTATCACAGTCGCCATAAATCGGATGGATGACTTGCTGGACCGGGCCGACCTAATAAAGATCGACGTTGAAGGTGCGGAGCTAGGTGTGCTTCGGGGAGCAATGCGGATCATTGAAGAGTGTCAGCCGCTTATTATGTTTGAAAGCGGACCTGGCAATGTCCTTGGTTTTACCAAAGAGAGTATTTTTAGTTTTTTCTCTGACCGAGGTTATGGCTTGCTGGCACCAAATCGGCTGGCTCATACTGGTAGTGTAATGACTCTTGATGCTTTTCTCGACAGCCATGAATACCCTCGCAGGACTACCAACTATTTTGCGGTGCCTTTGACTAGACTGGACGAGTTCAGGATTAGGGCCACTTCGCTTTCCCGCACATAAGCAGAATCGGCGCGCCCCGCTAAACTGCTTCGCAAGTGCCCGCAGATGGCGCGAATAAGACTTTGTTTTTTCGCACTTTGATTTGGGTTTCTTGCAATCCAAACTTGGCAGTAGAGGCGAAATCTCAGCTTGAGCGAGTTCGTGAATTTCCTGCGATCGCAGAGACTTTGAGTGAATAGGGGCTTGGGTAGCCACACTTCAGCAAATCACTCATCTGCGGTTATCAGCGGGGCCGCGTCGTGATGCCGATAAGTCGCGGATCTTTGAACAAAACGATACGGTCGCAAGCGTATCAGTCATCTACGAAACCGTCGCGATGTAAGCGGCAGCAAACCACTCAGCTTCGGCCATCAGGGTTGCCGACCGGCGATCACAATAACGGCTTGGCCGCTTCCGGCGAAACCAGACGTTCGATCAGGCGTCCGTGAACGACTGGGTCTGGGTCGAGTGCTGCCCGTCACATGAGGCGCTTTTACAAGAAACTTTGATCCGCGAAAACCACGCATTTAATCATCTAAAATATTGATTTTAAACAATAAAATGAACTGGCGGAGCGGGAGAGATTCATATCTATGGCCTATATAATTATTTTATAGGCTATAATTATGGACATATCCCGAAGATACCCCCACCCATACCCTGACTTTTTCAGCCAGATTTTTAACCCACTATACACGGCCTTGCAGAAGCCTCGTGCCCTTGACCAAAAGAGATGCATGGTTTGATCTGATTGGCACATCGAATGGTGTTGGACGCGATGGGAATCGCTACGCCGCCAAATGACATCTGATAGCTGCCATTATCGCATCACGATGAGTGTCCCCGGCCTAGGCTTTCAGGATTTCTGCAAGCTTTTCCTTCAATTGCGCTGCTCGGTATGGCTTTGCGAGGAAACTGACGCTGCTTAAATCTTCAAGGCCAAGGTTCTCGAAGGCGGTAGCGGGATAGCCCGATGTGTAGAGGAGCTTGATGTCCGGTGCGAGCCGCAACGCTGCTTGAGCGAGTTGTGGCCCGGTCATTCCGCCAGGCATGATGACATCGGTGAACAGCAGATCGAAGCCTTGGTCGTCATGTAAGACAGACAAAGCCTCTTTTGCATCTGCTGCCGCGGTCACGATGTAGCCGAGCTTTGACAGGACCTTTTCCACATGCGCGCGAACCATTGGCTCGTCCTCGACCATGAGGATGCGCTGACCTGTTTTCTCGCTGGCGTGTTCTGCTTCTGACACGTGTCTCTCTTGCGCTTCGCTTTTCCCGAAACGGGGCAAATAGATCTTCACCGTCGTGCCATGATCCGGCTCGCTCTCGATTGTAGCATGCCCGCCCGATTGCTTGGCAAAGCCAAAGACGGTGCTCAGGCCCAGTCCTGTGCCTTCGCCAACGTCTTTGGTAGTGAAAAAGGGCTCGAATGCTCTTGAAAGCACTTCGGGAGGCATGCCATGACCCGTGTCGGTCACCGAGATGATCACGTAGTCGCCAGCCTCCAAGTCCAATAGGGCTGACTGCATGTCGGACGCGATCATTTTGTTCTCAGCGGAGATGGTGATCTCACCGCCATCAGGCATCGCATCGCGCGCATTGACCGCCAGATTGATTATGGCTTGCTCGAGCGCGTTTCCATCAACGTTGGCTTGCCAGATGCCGGGCTTCAAATCGCAGCGGATTGCGATCGTCTCAGCGATGCCCGTTCTCAGCAATGAAACCGTATTTGATATCAAGTTGGTCAACTCAACACGTCCAGCGTGAAGCCGCGATTGCCGTGAGAAGGAAAGCAGTCGCCGGGTTAAATCCGCCGCGCTGCTTGAGGCTTGATGGATCATCGCCACCGACTCCGCCTGACCTTCATCAAGCGTGGTGGTTTCGAGTAGTTCTACGTTGCCAAGAATGATCATGAGCAGGTTGTTGAAGTCATGCGCTACGCCACCAGTCAGCTGGCCGACTGCTTCGAGTGCTCGGGCGCGCGTGTAACCTTCCTGTTGACGCTTTAATATTGTTACGTCACGCACGCTTCCCAGCACGCGGTAAGCCCTGCCATCTGAGTGGCGCAGAATGCGAGCTTTTACTGCCATATTGATCGTTCGGCCATCCGCGCTGACCATCCGGTACTCACTCTCCCAATGGGTTGCTTCGGAGTTTAGCGCCTGATTATAAGACTGAAGGGCTGCATCAATATCTGCTGGGCTGATCAAGTCTCTCCAGTGGGACTCCATGAGGGGCCCTGATGGTTCAGGCACTCCCAGTTTGGATGCCCAGCCTGGCGTCATCCACAATTGCCCCGTATCGAAGTTATTGTCCCACAGGACATCGCTCACCGTATCCGCGATAATTCGGAAGCGGGTTTCTGAGTCCTCCAGTGCTGTGAGCGCAGCCGTCAGTCGGCCTATATCGGTTGCGGTTCCAATAACGCGCGTCGCTTCGCCTTTGGAATTTCTGACGATAAAGGCGCGAATTGCGACATGGCCGGTCGATCCGTCGGGCCGATTGATGAAATGATCAACGGAAAAGCGATCAGTTCCTGAAGCGATAGCCTCAAACGCGATGTCGCGAACCGCAAAGAGGCTATCCTCAGCACGATTGCGGGGGTCGAGATTTTCAGGCTCCATAATCCCTGGCGGATCATAGCCATAGACGTTCTTGAATGCCTCGTTAGCACTGAATTCTCCGGTCTCGATATTCCATTCGAAAATCACATCTTGACTGGCACGCGCTGCAAGCTCGAACCGTCCGCGGTATGTGTGCGCAGACTTTTCACTTTCTATGAGGCGCGAGACATCGCTGAAGCTCACAAGCACAGCAGTGATTTGACCTACATCGTTCTTTGCAAGGAAAGCATCGCACATCGCCCAGACGACTTCGTCATCCAATGGATGCTTGCGACCAAGCAAAATGCCTCGCACCGTTGCATTCTCTTGGATGGCACGTGTGAAAGGCAACTCTTCAAGCGGCATCGGCGATCCATCGAGGCGAACGAATTGCCAACCGCGATCTTCAGCGGTTCTGTCAATTGCTGCATTCCCAGTAAGGCCGAGCATTTCCCTAGCCTTACGATTGATGAAGCGGATGCGGGAGTCTGGAGCATGAATTATGATCCCCGCCAGCACGTTTTCGAAGATAAAATCGTAATCCCGCTCAAGCCCGGAATAGTGAGTGATCTTTGCCGTAACATCGCGCATCGTGCCGATAAAATGGCTGACGCGGCCCGAACTGTCGGTCGCCGGCTTGATCACCAAGTGGTTCCAGAACGGCTCTCCAGACTTGCGATGGCTTAGGATTTCGCCATCGAACTTCGTGCCTTCGGATAGCGCACCATCGATAGCTGCAATAGCTTTCGGATCTGTATCGGAACCTTCGATGATTGCCGGAAATGCATAATCCAGATCGCCGCGATTAAAGCCAGTGATCTTCAGAAAGGCTTGGTTGCAGAAAGTGATCCGTTTGTCGTGATCAAAAACCATTACCCCATCCGATATGGCGTCGAGCATATCGGTGTAAAATGCCTCGTCCATTCTCGCTCTCACTGGTCAGTGCCTTACCAAAGCTGCACTAACGAACGCCATTAGCAGCGCTGCTCGGTAAAACCGTATAGCGAATGTGCATTCTCCGCAACAAGTAGAGATTAGGCTTCCATTACAGTGCCTTAGCGGTTAATTTTTCCGCGTAAATACCTGAGCCATCTTGGCGATTTCTGATTTTTGCGTTGCGTGAAAGCTAAACGATTTCACTACGCAGCGGGGCATAAAATCACTGGGCTTCAATGCGAACTGGATGATCTTACTGTTCGCGAAATTCTTACACGAGCGCGCTTTCGGGGCAGTTTCTAAAGCCGCGATTATTCACCAGCGTTGGCCCTAACCGCAATTATTCACCGGCGGTGGTCTGAAGGGTTGGCGGGAGTGGAGTAAGCATTTGCGTTGTTGTAAGAATGTGGTTGCTTAAGCCAGACCTGCAACAGGGCAAAAATGCCACAGACCAACCGTCAGCTTTTGGCAAAAAAGCGCGTTTCTCGCTGGCTTTGCGAATGACCAGCTCTGGGTCGAGGCTGTGTAAAAACGCCTGTTTGGGTTTTGGCAGCCGATTCTTCATGGTGAGGGAAGAGCTGGCGATATTGTTATTTTCAGGTCCGGATCGCCTCGAGCAGGGCTGGGACGCCCATC
>Ga0213832_1000455_pt1 | contig 29490 bp, 29 predicted proteins | sample SWATP13_FD_161660 | JGI IMG/M metagenome (GOLD analysis project Ga0213832, IMG submission 161660) | Coastal seawater microbial communities from Marineland, Florida, United States - SWA TP1 #3 | ecosystem: Environmental > Aquatic > Marine > Coastal | place: USA: Florida | collected 2016-08-06 | reverse complement strand
CCAGCAATCGACACACAGGCTCTTTCGGAACAGTTATCAATGGCTGGTCTTGAAGTTGACGGTGTTGAGCCTGCAGCGGCTGAGTTCACAGGCGTTGTTGTTGGTGAAGTGGTTGAATGTGGTCAACACCCTGACGCTGATAAATTACGTGTAACGAAAATAAACGTAGGTGGTGATGAGCTACTTGATATCGTGTGTGGTGCACCTAACTGTCGCCAAGGTTTAAAAGTAGCGGTTGCGACTGTTGGCGCTGTATTACCTGGCGACTTCAAAATCAAAAAAGCCAAACTTCGTGGTCAACCTTCACACGGTATGCTGTGCGCATTCGTTGAATTAGGTATCAGCGAAGAAGGCGATGGCATCATGGAATTACCAAGTGATGCACCAGTCGGCACAGACTTACGTGAATACTTAAGCCTTGATGACAACATTATTGATGTTGACTTAACACCAAACCGTGGTGATTGTCTAGGTATTAAAGGTCTAGCGCGTGAAGTGGGCGTACTTAACAGTGTTGATGTGAATACACTTGAAATTGCACCAGTTGCTGCAACGATTGATGACAAAGTATCAATTGAGCTTGTCAATGATGAAGCGTGCCCTCGTTATTTAGGCCGTGTAATCAAAGGTATTAACCTTGAGGCAGAAACACCGCTTTGGATGGTAGAAAAGCTTCGTCGCAGTGGAATTCGTTCAATTGACCCTGTTGTTGATGTAACAAACTACGTGTTATTAGAGCTAGGTCACCCAATGCACGCATTTGATTTAAATGCGATTGAAGGTGGTATTAAAGTACGTAGCGCAAACGCGGGTGAAGAGTTAGTTCTGCTTGACGGCAACACAGCTAAACTAAACGAGTCTACGCTTGTGATTGCTGATCACAACAAAGCGCTTGCTATCGCGGGTATTTTTGGTGGTGAAAAGTCTGGTGTAACTGAAGCAACATCAGACATTTTATTAGAAAGTGCATTCTTTAACCCTGTTGCTATTGCGGGTCAAGCACGTAGCTACGGTTTACACACAGATGCATCACATCGCTACGAGCGTGGTGTAGATTTTGCGCTGCAAAAAGATGCAATGGAACGTGCGACAGCATTACTTCTTGAGATTGTTGGCGGCGAAGCAGGCCCTGTTGTTGAAGCCGTCGCAACTGAAAAATTACCAAAAGTAACAGAAGTGCGTTTACGTCGTGAGCGTTTAGACCGCGTAATTGGCCACCATATTGATGATGCAAAAGTCACTGACATCCTAACGCGTTTAGGTTTAGACGTAAAAATTGTTGATGGCGTATGGAGCGCTGACGTACCTAGCTATCGCTTTGATATTCGTATTGAAGAAGATTTAATTGAAGAAGTTGCGCGTGTTTACGGCTATAACAGCATTCCTAACGTTGCACCAACTGCTAAGTTAAAAATGACTAACCATGATGAGTCGCATGTTGCGGTCACTAAATTCCGTAATACGCTTGTTACACGTGGTTACCAAGAAGCAATTACCTACAGCTTCGTTGATCCAAAAGCACAAGCAATTTTACACCCGCAAAGTGATGCACTTGTATTGCCACACCCAATTTCAGTTGAAATGTCAGCTATGCGTGTCAGCTTAATGCCGGGTTTATTAGCATCATTAGTGTATAACCAAAACCGTCAGCAACCCCGTGTACGTTTATTTGAGCATGGTTTAAAATTCTTACGCGACGAGAATGCTGAGAATGGTGTAAACCAAGTTGCTGTGATCGGAGGTGTTATCTCTGGTCTTACTCACGGTGAACATTGGGTTCAAGAAAAACGTAGCGTTGATTTTTATGATTTAAAAGGTGATGTTGAAGCACTTTTAGCGATTAGCAACGATTCATCACGTTTTGAGATAAAAGCAGAGCAGTCTGATGGCTTACACCCAGGCCAATCAGCCGTTATTTATGTTAATGGTAAAAAAGTAGGCTTCTTTGGTGCAGTGCATCCACAAGTGCAAAAGTCACTAGATATCAATAACACAGCATTTGTGTTTGAAATCGAAATGTCTGCATTAGAAAAAAGAAAATTACCAGAAGCTGTGGCTGTGTCGAAATTCCCGTCAAACCGCCGTGATATCGCGATTTTAGTGGAAGATCACGTAAAATCTGGCGATATTTTAAATGTCATAGAAAAAGTTGGCGGAAATCAATTGGTTGACCTAAACTTATTCGATGTGTATAAGGGCAAAGGTATTGAGCCAAATTATAAGAGTTTGGCGATTGCTCTAACACTGCAAGCGGTTGATAGAACGCTCGAAGAGAAAGATATCAATCAAGTAGTTGATAATGTGGTGGCCGCACTGGCCGAACAATTTAACGCATCGTTGAGGGACTAGATATGGCGCTTACTAAAGCCGACATAGCTGAACACCTATTTGAAAAACTCGGGATCAATAAAAAAGATGCCAAAGATTTAGTTGAAGCGTTTTTTGAAGAAATCCGCTCAGCGCTAGAAAAAGGCGAGCAGGTTAAGCTCTCTGGATTTGGTAACTTTGATCTTCGAGACAAGAAAGAACGTCCAGGCCGCAATCCGAAAACAGGTGAAGATATTCCTATTTCGGCGCGCAGAGTTGTGACTTTTAGACCAGGTCAAAAGCTAAAAACTCGTGTAGAAGTTGGCACAAGCAAAGCAAAATAAGAAAAGGCAGCGTTAGCTGCCTTTTTTATTTGTTTAAAAACATTACTTGCGAGTGGCTAGAATCCGCGCGGCGACACAAAAGTGCCGGCTTGGATACTGTCGTAAGTTTTTTGTGCTAAATCATCTAGGCTGTCTAGGCTCTTACCAATGGCAGCGAGCTGATGTTCGATAGGTAAAATATCGACATTTTCATACCCTGATAATTGTGCCACGCGTGCAAAAGTGTATGCGTGCTTATACTTTTCGTGTTTGTAAAATAAGCTGACCAGAGTCGGGTAGATCTCTGGATTCGGTGTTTCACCTGGTTTATTTAACTCGAGCGTTTTGTATAGCAAATCAATGGTTTTTTCATCATCAAACTTCACGTAGTAGCTTGCCAAGAAAAACTGCATTTCAGCATCTTCGGTCACCCGTTTATCTTGTTTTTCTTCAAGGGCGAGTAGTTTAGTTAACGCTGATTGGTCGTTATTACGTGACCAATGGTAATACAACAAACCAGGGTGGTTCGTATTTTTGGTATCTTGAAAAATACGTGTCATTTCTTTGATGCTTGTTAAATGACCTTCAACACGAGACGTGGTTTTTTCTTTTAGTTTTATATGCTCAATCTTGGCCGCAAGCGATACGCATTGATCGTATTTCTCAAAGTCTTTTAATAATTGATATTTGTTTTCGTCTGTTGGCGACTTATATTCAACATAACGTTGAATGATGACCTCGGCACGTTGCTCTTTACAGTGACTGTCTTTATTTAAATCACTGCAGAAGCCAGGTGTTTCGTCGCACACTTTCGCCAGTGTAAGCGGATCTTCACAGCCTGCTAATGCCAATAAACCAAGCAACACGCTTGCTCTTAATAACATTCCTTAACCTCTACTTAATTTGTACTACTTTATTCTAGCGCAATGATTTGTTCTGTAACAGTGGAGAATCGTTCGAGTTTAAATTAGAATACCCCTGCCTGAGATGTGTTGCTCTCAAATCACAACACATTTTTTAAGGCTATCCGTTCAAAATTGTTTAATTAGGTAAAAAAAATGACCTCATCTCACGAGTTAGAATACACAAGCAGCTGGCAAGAACGTCAAGATTACGCAGAAAGTATGCAACCTATCATTGGTAGACTTTACCGTAATCGTGGTATCGAAATCGCTGTATATGGCCGTCCTCTCGTTAATGCCAGTACAATCGATATCATCAAAGCACACAAAACAGTTGCTCAGTTTGAAGGTACAAAACTACGTTTACGTGAAAGCTTCCCTTTCTTAGAAGCAATTAGCAAAATGGACTTAAACTCAGCACGTATCGATATTGGTAAACTAGCGTATGGTTATTTGTTTAACGATGCTGCTAAAGGTCGCTCAGTTGAAGAGTACTTAACTGACGAATTAGCAGAAATCGCAAACTCAGAGCGTAAAGAACCACGTGATGTTGTGTTATACGGTTTCGGTCGTATCGGTCGTTTATTAGCGCGTCTTTTAATCGAGAAGTCAGGTCCTTATGCAGACCTACGTTTACGTGCAATCGTTGTACGTGGTGGTAAAGATGGTGACCTAGAAAAGCGTGCAAGCTTACTTCGTCGTGATTCTATCCACGGTCCATTCAATGGCTCAATTACAATTGACAAAGAGCGCAATGCAATTAAAGCTAACGGTAGCTACATCCAAGTTATCTATGCTAACTCACCAAGCGAAGTTGATTACACAGCTTACGGCATTGAGAATGCGCTTATTGTTGATAACACAGGTATTTGGAAAGACGAAGCAGGCCTTGGTCAGCACTTAGAAGCGAAAGGCGCAGCAAAAGTATTATTAACTGCACCAGCTAAAGGTAACATCAAGAACATCGTGTACGGTGTTAACAACCAAGATATCAAACCTGAAGATAAGATTGTCTGTGCAGCAAGCTGTACGACCAATGCTATTACGCCAACGTTAAAAGCGCTTAACGATAAGTTTGGTATCAAAAATGGTCACGTTGAAACTGTTCACTCGTACACCAATGACCAAAACTTAATTGATAACTACCACAAAGCTGAGCGTCGTGGCCGTGCTGCTGCACTTAACATGGTTATCACTTCAACAGGTGCTGCAAAAGCGGTTTCTAAAGCTTTACCTGAGCTTGAAGGTAAACTAACTGGTAACGCTATCCGCGTTCCTACGCCAAACGTATCAATGGCTATCTTGAACTTAAACCTTGAAAAAGGTACAACTGTTGAAGAACTAAATGCGTTCTTACGTGAAACAGCACTTCATTCAGACCTTCGTGATCAAATCGATTACACAGCGTCTACTGAAATCGTATCGACTGACTTAGTCGGTAGCCGTTACGCAGGTGTTGTTGATTCACAAGCGACAATCGTAGATGACAACCGCGTTGTACTTTACGTTTGGTACGATAACGAGTTCGGTTATAGCTGTCAGGTAGTACGTTGTATGCGTGATATGGCTGAAGTAACTTTCCCAAGCTTACCTCGCTAATACCTAAGTTATAAAGAATCTAGAAGCCAGCATTATGCTGGCTTTTTTAGTCGTGAAAGTTTTTGCAAATTTTCAGCATGTGATAGGCTGTTAAGGGTCTACACCATATTACTAACAAAACGTTCTAACTACAGAGCGTTGACTTAATTCTTAACTAACAAGCGAATAGCTAAGAATTATTTTTAACCAATAGGTTTATAGAATGAAAATCACCAGCAATTTTGACAGTGGTAATATCAAGGTTATTGAAGCCGTTGATCCACTGAATATTCAATTAGAAATCAATAAAGACAATCAGTCTGATTTTTTCCAGTGGTTTCACTTTCGTCTTGAAACAACTGCGTTTCAAAACCATAAATTACACATTAATAACCTAGAGAACTCAGCATACCCTGATGGCTGGGAAGGTTACCATGCGGTTGCATCATACGACCGTCAAACTTGGTTCCGTGTCCCATCTGAGTACGCAAACGGCACACTATCATTTGAAGTAGAGCCTGAGTGCGGCAGCATGTACTTTGCTTACTTTGCGCCATACAGCTATGACCGTCACTTAGATTTACTAGCATGGGCACAAAGCCAACATGCCTGTGAATTAGAAACATTAGGCGAAACCCTTGATGGTCGTGATATGAGTGTTTTACGTGTGGGTATTCCTAGCAGTGAGAAGAAAAAAATCTGGATCACGGCGCGCCAGCACCCAGGCGAAACTATGGCTGAGTGGTACGTTGAAGGTTTACTTCATAAATTACTTGATGATGAAGATCCACATGCAGCGGCACTATTATCTAAAGCGGTATTCTACATCGTGCCAAATATGAACCCAGATGGCAGTGTGCGTGGTCACCTACGTACTAACGCTAAAGGCGTTAACTTGAACCGTGAATGGCAAACACCGAGCATGGAAAATAGCCCAGAAGTTTTCTTAGTGCTTAACAAAATGCGTGAAACGGGCCTTGATATGCACTTAGATATTCATGGTGACGAAGCAATTCCTTATAACTTTGTTGCGGGTAGTGAAGGTATCCCGGGCTACGATGATCGCTTAAAAGAGTTAGAAGATAGCTTTAAAGCTGCGCTTTTAACTGTGACGCCTGAGTTCCAAGACGAACATGGTTATCCAAAAGATGAGCCGGGCCAGGCTAACTTAACTGTCGGTTCTTCTGCTGTCGCGCATGAATTTAATGCATTAGCTTACACGGTAGAGATGCCATTTAAAGATAACGATGATTTACCAGATCCAGATTATGGCTGGTCAGATCGTCGCTCGTATCAATTTGGTCAAGATACGTTAGCGGCTATTGTTAACGTGGTTGATAAATTAAGATAACGACCCTTACGGGCATCAGCAAAACTGATGCCCGTAATTGTATCTGATACCAATTTGCAAAAATACTTAATTAAACAAATTGGTATGAAAGTTAAAAAAGCAGCGGTGCAGAGCAGGATGCATCGAATGTTAATTTAGTAGGTACATTTATCATATTGAAAATTAACTGTTAACAAACTTGGTTGGTTTAAGTTAATATCCAATATATTCAGCTGTGAAGTAACAAAATTTCATTTTTATTGCTCACAGTTATCGTGTCGCGCATTCTCACAAGCTCACGCTGAGTATCGTAACTAACAATAAAAAATATAATCATAGAGGATATCCATGGAAGCTTTAGTAAGCGCCGTTAACGACATAATTTGGAGTGATGCACTCATTTATTTATGTCTAGGTGCAGGTCTGTTTTATTCCGTTTTAACCCGATTCGCACAAGTTAGACATTTTAAAGAAATGTGTAAATTATTACTTAGCTCTAATAATTCAGATACGGGTATTTCTTCGTTTCAAGCGCTAGCGGTTTCGTTATCAGGCCGTGTAGGTGTAGGTAATATTGCCGGGGTTGCTGCAGCAATCGGCTTTGGTGGTCCGGGTGCGATTTTCTGGATGTGGATAGTTGCGTTTCTTGGTGCAAGTACTGCGTATGCCGAGTCAACACTTGGTCAGATTTATAAATCAGAAGAAGACGGTCAATACCGCGGTGGCCCAGCATATTACTTCGACCGCTGCTTACAGCAAAAGTGGTTAGCCGTATTATTTGCAGTATCGGCGATTATTGCTTGTGGTGTATTCCTTCCGGGCGTTCAAGCGAATGCGGTAGGTAATGCATTCACACAAGTTTTTGGTGAAGGCACATTGGTTAGCACCAGCTTTGGTGAAGTAGGTAGCTTTAAGTTGGTTGCTCTTGCAATCATCTTAATTGTGCTTGCATTTATCATCTTTGGTGGCATTAAACGTATCGCAAACTTCACACAAATTGTGGTGCCATTTATGGCGCTAGGTTACATCGTGTTAGCTTTAATCGTGGTGTTCTTAAACCTAGATAAAGTGCCAGGTATCTTCTCAATGATCTTATCTGATGCATTCACCGCGCAAGCAGGCTTTGGTGCTGCTATTGGTTGGGGTGTTAAACGTGGTATTTACTCAAACGAAGCAGGGCAAGGTACGGGTCCGCATGCAGCATCAGCTGCCGAGGTAGATCACCCAGCTCAACAAGGCTTAGTGCAAGCATTTTCTGTTTATGTTGATACCATTTTTGTTTGTACAGCAACTGCGTTAATGATTCTAATCACTAAACAATACAACATTGTGGGTGAGTTACCTGCAGGTCAATTCATTGTGCAAAACGTTGATGCTGCAACTGAAGTAGGCTCTGCTGCTTTTACACAAATGGCATTATTTAGCGTATTTGGTGGCTTTGGTGAAGCATTCGTTGGTATTGCTTTATTCTTCTTCGCATTTACTACAATTCTTGCTTATTACTATATTGCTGAAACGAACGTTGCTTATTTAAACCGTTATTTCAAAGGCAATATTCCGTTGGTTGTTGTGAAGTTTGTCATCATGTTTATGGTGGCTTACGGTATGGTAAACAACTCAGGTTACATCTGGAATATTGGTGACATTGGCGTAGGCTTAATGGCCTGGATCAATATTGTGGGTATTTTGGCTATTTTCTTTGTCGCAAAACCTGCACTTAACTGTTTACGTGATTACGAAGATCAAAAGAAAGCCGGTGGTGAAATCACTTTTGATCCAGTTAAATTAGGCATTAAAAATGCGACTTTCTGGGAAAAGCGTCTAGCTGAAAAGGCGAAACAGAAACAATAAATCGTTTTTTTGAGTTTTTACGGTGAATTTAGTTGTGCAGGTTTTCGAATCTTCATAAATGAATGAAATTCAAAAAAGACATCGACTCATAAAACAAGTACAATAAAGGGCGCCTAAAGGCGCCTTTTTTATGCGTAGTATGGAGAAAGATATGGCGATTATTAGTTGCCCGCAGTGTGCAAAATCAATATCTGACAAACATAAGCAATGCCCGCATTGTGAATGCCAAGTCACCGACCTAAGCAATGAGCAATTGCAGCAAATGCAAAAAGAAACGCGCATTCGTAGACAACAAAAGTTTATGAATCAGTCTTTCCTCGCACTGATTTTATTTTTAGGGGGCTTTTTCTGTTATTACTTTATGCACCCCGAAGCAAAGTCTCTTGAGTGGTATGCCTATACATCGGCAATGGCAGTAGGTTTTGTGTGGTATCTTGTAAGCCGCATCTATTTAGTTGTTTTAAAAAAGAAAAAGTAACATGAATATTGATCACATCGTTAAAAATATCACCCCAGAAGTATTTGAACGTCTTCAGTATGGTGCCTCTACGGGTAAGTGGCCAGACGGCACTCCTTTGACTGAGGAGCAAAAACAACAAACCGTTCAACTCGTGATGCTTTATCAGGCCAAAGTTTCGCAAAGCAATGAGCAGTTTACCATTGGCGCAAATGGTGAAATGGTGCAAAAGAGCAAAGCTCAATTGCAAAAAGAATTCGCATCAGAAAATGAAATAGCTAGGTTTAGTGAAAATGATCTTTAAACACCTGTTTACTCCAAAATGGAAGCACCCTAAAAACCAAATTCGTTTGGCAGCCGTTGAGCGCCTTGATAGAGAACGTGATGCTAATATCTTAAACAGTATTGCACTTGAAGACAGTTCTGCTGAAATCCGTAAAAAAGCCTTGAATAAAGTGAATGATATTGTTTTATGGTGGCAGGTTTATAAGCAAGATCAAGCTCTGAAAGAGCTAGCAGAGCACCATATCAATCAAGCTGTTTTAAGCACAGATGGCCAATTAGATGCCAATATTAAAAATGAATTTATCGAGCGTTATGCTCCAGTTAAAACACTTGAGAAGTTAGCATTTGCAGAAAAAGAAATTCAGGTTCGGGTTAAATTATTAAAGCGTTTAGCCAATGCTAACTTGATTGATAAAGCATTTAAAGAAGGCAGCGAAGAATTACAAGCTCAGCTTGTTGAGTTGGTAATCAATCATCAATTGGCTAAACCATTATTAAAGCATGCTAAAGGACAAGCTCAGCAGCAGCTAAACACCCACCTTGAAAATGAGCGTTTAGCTATTGAAATGCCGGCTAAGGTGGAGGCAGACACACGCGTTGTGTTGGCGAAACTGAATGCATTACGTGATAAAACTGATTTTCAACTGGTATCTCAACAACATGCTGATTTGTTACAGCAATGGCAAGCGATTGAACTTAAGTGGTTGAATGAAGAACAAGTTAAAGCGCTTGATAAAAAATACATAGCGATCACTCAAAAGTTAGATGTTCACCTGGCTTCGCTTCGTAATGAATATGAAATTGCTCAACAATTATTATTGGAGCAGCAACGTCAAGTACTTGCACTGGCAACACTTGAAGCGTTATCAGAAGAAATTGAGAATGCTCTACAGCTTGGGATGGAAGAGCCTGAACAAATCCAACAAGATTGGCTAGAGGCGAAAGTTGCACAAGCAAAAGAGGCACTTACTGAGACAAAACTAACTGATAACCAAAATGTTCGAGACGTTAAAAAACGCTTAGAGAATTTGTTTGAGCAGGTAGAGCAATTACCAACACTTGTTACTTCGATAGCTGAATACAAACAAGCGTTTGAAACCTTATCTGCGATTGAACCAAGTGGTGATGAAGCACTGTTTGATGAGCTGCAGCGAGAGTTTAAAACAGAGCAAAAAATTGCTCGTCAAAAATTGTCTAAGATCCCTACGCGATTACAAGGTAGTTTAAATGCGGCACTAACAGAACGTGTCAACATATGGCAAGAAGCGATGGCGCCACTTGCGACTAAACTTGCTAAAAACCAGCAAGCAGCTAAGAGAAAAGCACGAGATGTTAAACGTTTGATTGAACAAGGCCGTTTTAATATTGCGTTTGGTGTTTTTAAAGGCTTTGAAGAGCTATATGACACACTCACCGAGTCATATAGGCAACCACTTGATTCACTTAAATCTGACCTTGAATCACAATTAGCGGAAGCGAAAGATTGGCAAAAATACGCATCTGCGCCAAAGCGTGAAGCACTACTTAAAGAAGTAAGTGAATTAGCGGCAACAGAATGTACTGACCCTAAACAGCGTGCAGAGCAAGTTAAACAGTTACGTCGACGTTGGAATGAGTTAGGGCGTCTTGATACAGAAGAAGAGAAACGCCAAGGTGAACAATTTGATCAGCTAGTAGAGTTACTGTTTGCGCCGTGTCGTGAATATTTCGCTGAGCAAGAGCAACAACGTGAGCAAGCCAAATCACAGCGTGTTGATATTATCACGCAAATGCAACAGCTAAATGAGCAGGATACTCAGTCTGATGAGTTTGATTGGAAGCAGTTTGAAAGTAAATTTAATCGGATTGCTAAAGCATGGCGTTCTGCTGGTAATGTTGACCCTAAAACGTATCGTGAGTTGCAAGCACAATTCAAAGCGGCGCAGTCACAAGTGCAAGCTCAGCTAGTGGCGTTTCATAAAGTAAATGCTGAGCAAAAAGCAGCGCTGGTAGAGCAAGCAACACAGTTATCTCAAAGCGCTGATTTAGCATCAGCGTGCCAAGAGCTCAAAGCACTTCAACAAACTTGGCAAACGATTGGCTTTGCAGGAATGAAAGCAGAAAACACTTTATGGCAGCAATTTAGACGTGTTAATGACGAAACATTTGCCAAGCGCAGTGCTGAGTTTGAACAGCAAAAGCAAGTGCAGCAACAAAATGACGAAGTTGTCGCAGAGCTGTTAACTGAGCTTGAATCTGCACTTGAAACAGTGGTACATCTTGCTCAGCTTAAAGACTTAGCTGCTAAGCTTGCAGGGCTTGATTATTCGAAAGCGTTATCAACTCGTGTTACTCGGTTAGAGGCGGCAATTAATGCAAAAACAGCGCAAATGAGTAAACAAGCAGAGCAATCTAAGCTCGATGCTTTATTTACAGCGCTTGAGGACGATACTGATATCCCCACTCAGTTCCAAACGCCATTGACAACAGTATTAAACGCGCAGCAATTGCTAACACGTATTGAAATTTTAGCTGGTGTAGAATCTGCCGATAGTCAGCTACGCATGACAGAGCAAGTAGCGATGCTTGATGATAAGCACCGTGGAGAGCAAGCAGATATTTATTACTATTTAAAACAGCTTTTAGCGGTCAGTGGAGGTTCAGTTTCACCTGACACACTAGCAAGGCTTAAAGCAATATTTGCACAATAACGACTATTTATGAAGCCGCTTACTAGCGGCTTTTTTCGGGGAAGACTATGAGAATTTTACTATTTTTAACTTGCTTATTGTTAGGGGCATGTAAAAGCACAGAGCAAGGCATTTCGGTTTATTCATTCACGAATTCAGAAATTGAAGCGGCTTTATCAAACCAACTACCAAAATTTAAAGAACAAATAAAATTAATGGGCTTACCTGTAGAATTTGCAGTTAACGATTTAAGTGTCAATATCGGTCCCGAAAAACGTGATGTTATTGTGTTAGGTGCTGATTCAAGCGCTGTTGTTAATGCGTTTGCACTTAAATACCCAGTACGGCTAAAGCTGCAAATAGAAGGCAGTCCTTTTTATGACAGTGAGAAAAAAGCCGTGTTTTTACGTAATGTAAAATTGTTAGATACCCATGTAGATACCGCTGGCTTTAAAGGGAACTTAAGTTTACTTGATGATCAAGCCATGCAAGTAATTAATGGGTTTTTAGCGGTCAATCCTGTTTACAAGCTTAATACGAGTGACCCGAAAATAGCTTTACTTAGTAAGTTGCCACTCGATCTGCAAGTAGTACAAGGGGAAATCCGCTTAGTTCCTGCGATGTAACTTTTTAATTAGTCAGAGCATTTTTATAGTGCTCTTTTGGCTTTTTTCATAGCTTGTTTAAATGATTATTCGTTGCGATAATGTCTCGTGATATTTCGCGAATAGATATTTTGCTATGATTAAAGAATTTTTAAATGATCCAACTCTTTTATTAAATGCTGTAGGTGAAGGCATCTACGGCTTTGATTTATCGGGTAATGCAGTATTCGTCAATCCAGCTGCTGAGCGTATGACTGGCTGGAAAGCAGAAGAACTTCTAGGTAAAAAAATTCACCAATATCATCACCATACTCGTAAAGATGGCTCACCATACCCTGCAGATGAATGCCAAATATACTGTACCATGTTTGATGGTAAACACCGCCATGTAAATGATGAGGTATTCTGGCGTAAAGATGGTAGCTATTTTGCCGTTGAATATACTTCAACACCTGTTTACAAAAATGGCGCCTTGATTGGTGCTGTCGCGATTTTTCGCGATGTCTCAAAACAGCAACAAACTGAAGTTGCATTGCGCGATGCTCTAGCCCAAGTTCAGCACTTATCTGAGCAATTACAAGCTGAGAATGCCTATCTTATTTCTGAATTAAATGAAGACTGGCAGGGGTCGGGTTTAGTCGGGCAAAGTCATTCGTTTCAAAGTATGCTTGAGCAAATAACCCTAGTGAGTCAAACGAACAGTACGGTTTTGATTTTAGGTGAAAATGGCACCGGTAAAGAGCTGGTGGCAAGAAACCTACACCGTTTAAGTAGCCGCGCTGAGCAGCCATTTATTAAAGTAAATTGCGCAGCGTTTTCTGCAAATTTAATAGAATCAGAGTTATTCGGTCATGAGAAAGGGGCGTTTACAGGTGCTAATGAGCGCAGAAAAGGGCGTTTTGAACTGGCTGATAAAGGCACGTTATTTTTAGATGAAGTGGCAGAGCTGCCATTAGAAGCGCAAAGTAAGTTACTGCGCGTGCTACAAGAGCAAGAGTTTGAGCGCGTGGGTGGTAGCCAAACCTTAAAAGTCGATATCCGAGTATTAGCCGCAACTAATCGAAACTTATGGCAAATGGTTGAGCAGGGCAGCTTTCGAATGGACTTGTATTATCGCTTAAATGTGTTTCCTATTCGTGTTCCTGCGCTGCGTGAGCGCAAAGAAGACATTCCACTTCTCGCGGCAAACATAATCACTCAGCTTAACAAGCGCTTAGGTAAACAGCTAAAGGGGCTTAGCAAAGCAACGCTCACTAAGTTGGCTAATTATGATTGGCCAGGCAATATTCGTGAGCTACAAAATATCCTCGAGCGTGAAGCTATTTTATCAAAACAAGCTTTGCTACAACTCTCTGCACCTTTGAATAACGAGCAAACAAATGAGCAAGTTGTCTCGCTTGCTGCTGTACAAAAGCAGCATATTTGCGAGGTACTAAAGCGGTGTAACGGCCAAATATCAGGTGAAAATGGCGCTGCTACTTTGCTTGGTTTACCCGAAAGTACTCTTAGATCAAAAATGAAAAAGCTGGCTATAAAACGTAATTTCGCGAAATAACGCGGTTGCTCGTGATATTTCGCGGTTTTAAATGCCCTAAATGTAAAAATATTCTTTAATATCAATTATTTAATTTTATTTTTAGTTGGCCTGATAGTTGCTCTGTAAGGTTATTACCGACACAGAAGTAAGTAGCAAAATGAAATTTGATATTAAAGAGCAAGACTTAATCATCAAGCCCTACAACCAAGAAGGGCCGATTTATATCCGAGAGCAAAAAGGGCACTTCCAACGTATCCGCCGTTACTTAGGCTGGATGCTGATGTTGACGTTTATCGCCATTCCGTGGATTCAGTATGATGGTCGTCAAGCCGTCTTACTTGACGTAGCAACACAAAAATTTAGCTTGTTTGGGTTAACACTGTTACCTCAAGATTTTATGATTTTAGCCATGTTATTTATGACAGGTGCTTTTGCATTGTTTTTTGTGACGAACTGGTTAGGCCGAGTTTGGTGTGGCTATACCTGCCCGCAAACAATTTGGATGCTTATGTTCACTTGGGTTGAACATAAAGTCGAAGGCAACCGTAACCAACGAATCAAACTTGATAAATCCCCTTGGTCAGCAAGTAAGTGGCAAAAGAAAATAACCAAGCATGCTGTTTGGCTTGTCATCTCTTTACTCACTTCTATGTCATTTATGGCTTATTTTATACCTGCTAAGTCTTTATACATGAGTTTATTCACTCTTGATATGTCAGGGCTTGTTAGCTTTTGGGTTTTCTTATTCGCATTTTGCACCTATGGCAATGCCGGTTTTCTGCGCGAAAAAATGTGTACGGTAGCATGTCCATATTCACGTTTTCAGTCTGTGATGTTTGATAAAGACACGCTGGTAGTCACCTATGATCAAGAGCGTGGAGAATCTCGTGGTGCGCGTAAACGTAAAGCTGATCCAAGGGAATTAGGCTTAGGTGATTGTGTTGACTGTAACCTGTGTGTAGAAGTATGTCCAGCCGGTATTGATATACGCAACGGCTTGCAATATGAATGCATAAACTGCGGCTTATGTATCGATGCGTGTGACAGTACCATGGAAAAATTTAATTATCCAAAGGGGCTAATAAAGTACGCTTCAGAAAAGCAAATGGAAGGAAAAACAACAAACCCATTTAGATTAAAACTACTTGGATATGGCGGTTTAACGGCCTTATTTGTGGTTGCTATGATTGTTTGGGTCGCTATGCGCACGCCCATTGAAGCATCAGTTATTCGTGACCGTAATGCTTTGTATCGTGTTAACTTTGAAGGGCTGGTTGAAAACCCATACACTTTGTCAATCATCAATAAAACTCAGCATAGTTTGAGCTATTCAATTGGTATTACTGGTATAGAAGAAGCAAACCTACAGGTGCCAGAAGCGATAACGATTGATGCAGGTCAAATGAAGAGGGTGCCTGTTACCGTGGTTGCTGATGGGTATGAATTAAAGTCAAAGGTAACGCCAATTAGCTTTCATATTCAAGCACTAGAAGATGCAAGTATAGCGATAACCAAAGAGACAAAGTTCTATAAAAATTAATACAAATTAGACGACGAAATGGCTTGTTAACAAGCCATTTCAGCGAATTCAAGTTGTTTTAAAACATAGGCTTTGGCGCTTTGCAAATCATCAAATAAACAATCAAGAATTTGTATTGGAGCTTCAGCTTCTGCAATGATACGTTTCATTTGATTAAGTACAATTGAAGAACTGAACATATATGCTGTGGCAATACAGTTTGTACCCTGTAAAGCGCGAAATAAATTGGCAAAACTTCGTTCTGCATCAGGAGTCGTTGCAAGTAGGTGTGTAGAATGACTAATGTAAGCCCACGGACGCCCAGCTAAAGCACTGACATGCTTTTTTAAACCCGTAGCGAAGTTGTTGACTAAACGTGCGTTTATATTACCAGAAAATTGTCCAATAATAATTGAACCTTCAGTGATGATACTGACACTGCCATAGTGATTCTTAAATTCCAATTTGCTTCCCTTTCGAATTAAAAAGAGCGCGAATTTTATACAATTCACAGAACCTGTCTAGCTATTTATTGTACAATTCAAAAAAAGCATAAAAATTCTATTTTTATGCTTTTTTCTGGGTTTTTGTTTTGCTTTTTTGTTTTAAATGAATAATTTAATTGTTTAGTATTTAAAGGTTGGATAACTTTTTGTTAACAATGTAGTCAAGAGCACCTGTAATTGCCGCTACTTGAGCATCGACACAAATTTCGCTACTTGCTTGAGGGCTATCAGGGTAAACCTCAGTTGTTGTAACAAATTTTGCATCAGTTAAGCCCATACATAAGCCGAGCTTTTTTGCTTCGTAATTAATCACACCAAACTGAGTTTGCGGCACACCAATCAACTGATTATTCTCATCACTTGGGGCGATGTGGGTAACTTTTTCAACTGATTTGATAATTGCCGTTTGGAATGCATGTTCAGGACGTTCGCTGTCAGCTACAAGATAAAATCCATCTGGTATATTCCAATTGTCATGTGTTTTGGCATCGCGGGCTGCAAGCGCTGGACGAAACTCGCTATTATCAGTGTCGGTTGTTTCATGGAGATCAATATGTGCGTAAGGTGCAATTGAATTATCAGCTAGGTACTGCATGATTGCTGCTGATTCTTGCGCAGGACTATTTTGATAAAAAGAGCGGTTTGGATCAGTTGCAGTCGGATTCCAACGGTTAATAGTTTCGTAACCCCAAGGGCTAATACAAGGTGCAATCAAAATATTAAAGTGTGAAAGGTAATCGGTAGCTGCTTTTTTGGCAAATGCTAATGCGCCGTGCACGCCACTCGTTTCATAACCGTGTACGCCACCTGTTACTAACACGCATGGTTTGTTATTTAGCCAATTTTTGCTTTTTAAAATGAAAAGTGGATAGCTATTAATGTCATAGTCAAGCGTACCATAGCGTTCAACATCGAACTTTTCTGATAAAGAATCTAGCTGTGATACAACATCATCTGAGTAGCTACGCTTTACTGATTGAAGCGCAAGCCATGCTTTTTTGTCTTCATCATTCCAAGGTGTACCAGGGGTTCCGATAGGATAACTCATAAAATACCTTATTTGGATTTGCTGCAAAAAAGCGAGCTTATCGAAGCGCAGCATGTCATGCAACTAGATGAGTTCAGTCGTTATATTTCCTTGTTCATATAACTTTGCGTGATGATGTTTGTGAATGTCGAATAAGTATTGACGCATTGCATCTTGGCCTTCACATACTTTAATAATTTTAGCGGCAATGCCTTTGCTGGTTGCTCTAACTGGTTTAGCTCTAATCATCACATGTTCTTGGTTGGGTAAGTTAAAAGCAAGTGTAATTTCTTGCTCTAAGACAGCCTCTGCATGTTTTGGTTGTAATAGTAGCCCAGTACTCGATAGTGATAAAATAACATACTTTTCTGTTTGCAGGTCAAGGTCGGGTGTCCGCCAACTCCTTTCAACTCCTTTTGTATCAATTACTTCGGGAGCGCTAAGAACCGGCGTTAATTGGCCTCTTTCATCTGTCGTGAACTCTAATGGAAACCACAATTGGTATATACCTACTTCTGCCAATAGTGTTAGCTTGGCATTTTTCAGCAATCCACTCAGTTTATCTGGTAGGTTGAGATTTAATGACATTTTAGTGTTGATAGGGTCATCAATACTTTGTTCAGCCTCAAACAGGCTATTAAAAAAAGACAACTCTTGCTCTGATAAATGCGTCATCCCTAGCTCCTTTTAAGTACGACTGCTCAATGGTAACTTAAGGTCATAGTTTGTTCAAATAATGTGTACAAAGTAGGCATTAACTGTGCCAGTTCTGTAGAGATTTCTTTTAGAGTCTATTTGACTTACACTGGAGAAAATAATTCACAAGGATTTTATTTTGTCGAGTTTGACTGGTGTAAATAAAAGTTTAGTTATCTTTGCTGCTTTAGTTGTTGTTTTAGCAGGTATTAAAGCTGCAAGTGTAATTGTAATCCCTTTTGTTTTGGCAGCTTTTATTGCCATTATATGTAATCCTCTGATCCGTTTTTTTGCCAAATATGGTATTCCCAAGGTTATTGCCGTGATTTTCGTCATGATGATGATTGTAGGTGTGGGGATAAGCCTTGCCGGATTAGTCGGCCAATCTATGACAGATTTCTCAGAGAACCTACCTGAATACAAAGCTCAGTTAAAAGAAAAGTTTGTGTGGGTTGTTAATGTGGCTGCCAGCTATAACATCCTGATTGATAAAGAGCAGATTATTTCTTTATTTGACCCCGGTAAAATGATTGATGTGGCTACAAATATGCTCACTGGCCTTGGTGGGGTAATGGCAAATATGTTTCTCATTATTCTCACGGTAGTATTTATGCTGTTTGAAGGGCCCATGCTAAGCAAAAAAGTACATATGGCATTAGATGACCCTGAAATGAAAATGAAGCAAGTTGATCGTTTTTTAGATTCAATTAATTCTTATCTAGCGATAAAAACGTTAGTAAGTTTGGGTACCGGCCTGCTTGCTGGTTCTATGTTGTGGGCACTTGGTGTTGATTACTTTGTGTTATGGGGGGTTGTGGCATTCATGCTCAATTATATCCCTAATATTGGGTCGATTATTGCGGCCGTACCGGCGGTATTATTAGCTTTAATAACACAAGGCCCGCTTGTTGCTGGGGTTATTGCGGGTGGATACCTAGTAATAAATACGGTTATGGGTAACATCGTTGAGCCTAAATTTATGGGTAAAGGTTTGGGTTTATCAACGTTAGTTGTATTCTTGTCTTTAATCTTTTGGGGTTGGTTGATGGGAACAGTTGGAATGCTGTTATCCGTACCATTAACTATGATAGTTAAAATAGCCCTCGAAACAAGCCAAGAAGGGCGTTGGCTCGCAACTTTACTAGGAAACGGTGAAGAGCTTAAATTAGATGACTAAAAGGCGCTGATGCGCCTTCTTACTTTAATGGGCGCTTTAACACACTTAGGTGCTGATTAAGTATGTTGATTTCACATTGTTTGTAGGTGATAGCTGCCTTAGTTGCATTTGGCATTTTCTGTAAGTAACGCCAACGACAACTATCCTCTTGGTAGCTGGCTTGGTTTTTTACACTGCGTAAAAATATAGGTAATAGTTGGCTATTACCTGTATCTTCTTTTATCTTTTCCAGATCTAGAGTCAGTTTATTCACCCACATTTTTTGTTCGCGTTCCAAATCCGCAATGACTTTATCTAAGCAACGAATATATTGCTTTGTTTCAGCAGGTGTATTGCCGTGTAACGTGCATTGCTCTTGAGCATCGATAGAGAATGCTTGAAATGATATAAATCCTAAAAAAACTGTCAATATCGGGTGTTTCATATTATTTTTTATCACGATAGTTAAACTCTAAAATAAACTCAGCACCACCAAGCTTTTCGGAGTCACCAATTGTTAAGTGGCCATTATAAGAGTTTACTAAGTCCGACACGATAGCCATACCAACACCATGACCACTTTCATAAGTGTCCAATCGGGTGCCTCTTGTTAATAATGATTCACGCTTGTCAACGGGCACGCCAGGTCCATCATCACTGATACTGATTGTCAAAGATTTACTTTGCAAAACTTTGATGTCGACTTGTGAGCGGCATGCTTTACAGGCATTATCAATTAGGTTTCCTAACAATTCCATTAAGTCAGTTTTGTCACCTAAGAAGTAATCTTTCTCTGTTACTTCACAAGTAAAAATAATATCTTTTTCACGATAAACCTTCGACATGGCACTCAAAATTGAATCAATAATGGGCTTCACGAGAGTCTGTTTTTTCCATGTGTCAGACGCACCAGTGGCGGCTCGCTTTAATTGATGTTCGATCATCACATTGATGCGATCTAACTGCTCTTGAGCGTCAGCATCATTAGCAAGTGGGCTGGACTTCAGTACAGCCAATGGGGTTTTTAACGCGTGTGCTAAATCGCTTAACGAGGCACGATAGCGCTCCTTTTGACGTTGTTGCGACTCAAGTAATAAATTTAAATCCGCCTTAATTGTTTGTAGCTCAACTGGGTAAAGGCCTTTAATCTGCTGATTATCGCCAGACTCAATAGATTTGATCTCTTTGTCTAAACGTTGCAAGGGTCTTGCGCTCCAAACAAAACCGATGGCCATTAATGCGGCGATTGCCACGCCCATAACATACATCCAGTTAACCAATGTTTGTTTAAATCCATCCATTAGCCTTAGTAGCGCATCATTACGTTTTAGCAAAATAAACCGTGCATGTTCGGATTGATCTATGTTTTCTAGAATAACGGTCAGGGTAAGCTGCCAATAAACCACATTATTATATTCAACACGGCGAAAATCTGCTGAACCAGCTGGGGCTTCGAATTCGTCAGGAATAAAATTAATATTCGTTGCTGATTCAGAGTACCAAACAGGTAAATCCCCACGATAAATCATGGCGTAAGTATCTGAGTTTAGTCTGTTGAGTTCTGGTGTGAGAATGGTGCTTGGCATCACTATGCCGCGCTCTGTAAAGTCGACTTCAGAAATAAGTGAGTATAAATGGGCTTCGAGCGTTTTTTCGGTCGCTTCGACCAAGGAGGCGTAATAAGCCTTACCAATTGAGAAAAACAAAATCGGTAAGGCAACTAATAAAACAAAGACAAGGATAAATCCTTGTCTTACTTTAAGCGGTATTTGCGATGCTACCACTGACTTTTAAGCCTGTAACCACGACCACGTAATGTTTCTACAGGATTTAGTGTACCGTCGGGGTCAAGCTTTTTACGTAAACGAAGTACGAATACTTCAATTACGTTTGAGTCAAGATCAAAGTCTTGGTCATAAATATGCTCAGTTAGCTCTGACTTAGAGATCACTTTTTGTGGGTTAACCATTAAGTACTCAAGTACTTTGTATTCATATGCTGTAAGGCTAAGCTCTCTGTCATCTACCCATACTTGCTGAGAGCGAGTATGAATTTTGATTGGACCAGCGGTCATTTCTGGGTTTGCTTTACCCGCACTACGGCGAATAAGTGCGTTACAGCGTGCAATTAACTCTTCAACATGAAACGGTTTAGTAAGATAATCATCAGCGCCCGCATCTAAACCTTCTACTTTATCTTGCCAACGGTCACGCGCCGTTAAAATTAAGATAGGAATAGTAATACCTTGTGCACGTGCTTTTGTGATCAGTTCAATACCATCTACTTTTGGTAAGCCTAAATCGACTACTGCCATATCAAGAGGGTATTCTGTAATATGAAATAAACCAGCTTCGCCATCGTGACAAAGATCTACACTGTAGCGCTCTTTCTCAAGGGCATTACGTAAATTGTCTGCCAAGTGTAAATCATCTTCAATTACTAAAATTCGCATTTTTAATCCTTTTTCACTTCGCCAGTCTTTTTGTTCACATGGATATCGACCACGTGTCCGTTCGTTTTTAATATTCTAACGGTATATACTTTTTCTTGCTCTGTGATTTTGAGGGTTCTACCGTCTTCCGCTTTTTTTGCAATCAACACTGCTTGCTTTTTACTGACCTCATCAGCTTGCTTGTTACTTGCAGCTGCTTGAAAGCTCGAAAGTGCAAATAGTAGGCTAAAACTGAAGGCTAATAATACGCGCATGACGGGAAACTCCTAAACCAGACCCATTTAGTTTAATTAACCAAGTAACTAAAACTCAAGTAAAAACGTTAAATTATGTGATTTAACGAGATGATCTTAGTTAACAAGCAGTGAACAAACACTGAATTATTGCAGCAGGAAAGTTCACTCTAGTTAAAAATTAACCAAAGACCTTTTTAAATGGCTTTACAACTGAATTATCGTAAACGCCAGCTGCAATATAAGGGTCGTTTGCTGCCCATTCCCTTGCTGCTTCTAATGAATCAAACTCAGCAACCACTAATGAACCTGTAAAACCTGCTTCAGCAGGGTCTTCGCTATCAATGGCTGGTAGTGGGCCTGCTGTAAATAAACGATTTTGATCGTCTAACTCTTGAAGGCGAGCTAAGTGAGCAGGGCGAGCAGATTTACGTGCTTCCAAACTATTTTCAACGTCTGTTGAATAAATCATATACAGCATAATGTGTTCTCAATGTTATTTTGAAAAAATAGTAGCATATTCTGCTGAGTAGACGAGAGATTATTTGCGTAATAATCTTTACACAAACCCATATAACTTTAACTTATAAAGCTTGAAATACGCGGTATAACACTGGTAGAGTCGCTTGATTGAGAAAATAATAATAAGGTTTTTAAATGAGCGAAAAACGCGAGCATTTTAGCTCCCGCCTCGGTTTTATTTTAGCGGCAGCCGGTTCTGCTGTAGGTATCGGAAACTTAGTAGGTTTTCCTGTTTCAGCCACAAAAAACGGCGGTGGTGCTTTCCTTTTAGTCTATGCATTGTTTGTCATTTTTATCTGTTTGCCAGTGATGATGGCTGAAATGGCCATGGGTCGTAAAGCGCAAAAAGATCCACTAGGTTCATACAAATTTTTAGCGGGTAATGATCCAAAATGGAACTTTGCTGGCTTTTTAGCTGTATTAACGCCATTTATGATTGCTGTTTTTTACATGGTGATCACGGTATGGATTTTCGGTTATTTATCGCAAACCGCTTTTGGTAATCTAGATGCCTTGGCGCAGCCGGATAATTTTGGCACCTTTATCAATAGCTACACCGTGTTTGGTTATATGGCCGTGGTTGCCATCATCGTTAACTTGATTTTAGTGGGCGGTGTTAAAGAAGGTATTGAAAAAGCGGCTAAGTTTATGATGCCAGCTTTATTTGTACTACTCACCGCGTTGGTTGTATACGTACTAACTCTTGATAACGCAATGGCCGGTGTTAAGTACTATGTTGTTCCTGACTTTTCAAAAATGGATGCCAGCGTATTAAATGGTGCATTAGCTCAAGCGTTTTTCTCGTTGTCACTGGGTATGGGTATCTTAATGACCTATGCATCGTATATTTCTAAGAAAGATGACATTGTTGGTAGTGCAAAAATGGTTGCAGTCACTGACTCGATGGTGGCATTTATTGCTGGTCTAATGGTGCTTCCAGCTATTTTCAGTTTTAACCCAGATACTGACCCAAGTACTTTATCTGACTCGTCAGTATCGATGATTTTTGTCTACCTACCAAAAATTTTATTAGCGTTACAAGCTGATATTGGCTACGTGGGTGCATCAATTGTTGCGTTTGTATTCTTCTTACTTGTCTTTTTTGCTGCAATTACGTCACTTGTATCAATTGTAGAGGTGCCAACAGCGACTTTAAGCGACCGCAAAGGTATTAGCCGTAAAAAAGCACTGGCTATCTTAACTTTATCTACAGGTGTTTTAACTGTGCTGTGTACAATGTCATTTGGTATGGTTGACTCGCTTACAAAGTTTGTTAGCTATGGCGGTGCAGATAAGAGCTTATTTGATATTGTTTATGATGTGTTTTACGACACAATTTTACCGCTTAACGGTTTAATGGTGTGTTTATTCGTTATGTATCGTTGGAAAAAAGCAAACTTGTCGGCAGAGTTAAGCCAAGGCTGTGAAGGCTATATTGGCAGCTTCACAGAGAAGTATGTGAACTTTTCACTATCAACGTTTATCCCTGCCATTTTATTACTAATCTTTGTAAATACGGTGGCGACTAAGTTTTTTGCATTTAGTATTTTCGGATTTTAAAGACCAGTTCAATACTTAGCCGCGCACTTTGCGCGGCTTTTTTATGCCTATTAAATTAAAAGGCCCCCGCATCGAGCACATCACCCAAGCCAAGGGTAAACATCCAAAGTCCCCATAAACTGTGTTCAATCACACACACGAAGGTTGAGCGGCTTTGCGCATAGGTGTAAGAAAACAGCAGCCCCCCTAAAAAAGCCAACAGTACAGCCAAAACATTCGCATAGACAATATGCGCCAATGCAAACACTGATGCGCTGACAATAATACGCACTGTTTTACTTGGCATAATGCGTTTGTAGCGATGGAAAAAATAGGTTCTAAAAATAAGCTCTTGCGGCATCACCGATAAAATGGGGTAGAGCAATAACAACATTAGCCAATCGTTAAACGAGTTTCGTGGCAGTGAAAACCAGTTTTCTTGATTCATAATCCCGTAAAACATTCCAGAGAATAGCGCCCCTAAAAAGAAGAAACTAAATAAGCGACGTTTTACCGCACTAAATTGCCCAAAGCTTGTTAAACGAAAGCGTTTAAAATGGGGATCAGATAAAAGCAACATGCCGCACACGGCCATTAAAATAATAAGGGCAGGAATAAGCCAGTTAGCGAGATAGGCACGAAGAAAGAAGCCTAATAGCGGCAGAGAAACAAATATGAGGGTAAATTCAAGCCAGCGGTATTGGTTAGCGTTCAATGTCGTCTCAGCGTGTTTTTTGCTTACGCTAACAAGCTAAGACGACAGATTTATGACATTAAGATTGCTTTGGATCTTTCTCTTCGTCATCTTCTGGTAAGTATTTGAACAGGGTGATGATCGTTGCTAACACGCAAACAAAGGTAATGCCCATTAAGCCAAACACTTTAAAGTTAACCCAAAAATCGAGCGAGAAGTTATAGGCAATGTAGATATTCAGCGCCGAGATACCAGCAGTCACTGCAACCCAAAACAGGTTAAGCTTATTCCATAGCACTTCAGGTACGTTGATTTCTTGTTTACTCTCAGAGGCATTTTCTAAAATCGAGCTTAGTGCTTTTTTCACTAAGTTTTTGCCAAGTACATAGCGGCTTACCAGCAAAGTAACACTGAAAATGGCATACACAATGGTGGCTTTCCATTTTACGAACTGCTCGTCGTGGAACACTAAGGTGAGCGTACCCAGCACAACTGCAATGGCAAAAAACACCCAGTGACGGGTTGGCACTTTACCATCTTTAAAATAACAGTAAGCAACTTGAATTAAGGTGGTTAGCATCAGCAAGGCTGTTGCCCAATAAATATCAACTAACTTGAAAACCGCAAAAAACAGGATCAGCGGGATGTATTCAATAATCGCATGCATAAATTTATAAATGCTCTAATTTAAAAAGATACTGGGTTGTATCAAGTTATCGTGCAAGATACAAGGTTGACTTAGCAGCCCTGAAAGCTTAGCCTCCCGAGCCAATCTGGCCTAAACCTGCGTTTAGGTTGTTTTACCTTATCTTTTTCCGCTTAACCTCAGATGATTAAGTGGCGTATTTTGGAGCACTTTTTATGAATAAAGCCGCGTTAGTATCGCAAATGGCTGCCCACAGTGAATTAACAAAAAAAGACACTCAAGCTGCCTTAACCAGCATGTTAAATGCTATCGAAAAGTCTCTTTCTGAGGGCGATCAAGTGCAAATTAATGGCTTTGGTACGTTTGCTCTGAGTTATTACCCAGCACGCAAAGGACGCAACCCACAAACCGGTGAAGAAATTGAAATAGAAGGCGCTAACAAGCCAGTTTTTAAACCAGCTAAAGCACTCAAAGACGGTTTATAAGCAGGATTTGCAAAGCTGTTGTAGTATTTACAGAGCATAAATAGAACACCTGAAAATTTATTCAATATTTTCAATATATTAAGTTTGGCATGTTGTATGCTGTTAATCATTTAGGTTTACCTAAATAAGGAGATAACATGTCAAATTTAAATAGCCAACTGAATGGTAAAAAGATTGCTATTCTTGCAACCAATGGTTTTGAGCAAAGCGAGCTATTGTCACCACGAAGCGCATTATTAGAAGCGGGTGCACTTGTCGAAGTTGTGTCACTTGAGCGTGGCGATATCACCGCATGGGATGAAAACCAATGGGGTGAGCGAGTCAGTGTTGACCGTGTAGTCAGCGAAGCAGACTCTGCTGAGTATGACGCGTTACTTCTGCCTGGTGGCTTATTCAACCCAGATACGTTACGTCAAGATAGCGAAGCAAAAGCCTTTGTTGATGGTTTTTTCAGTGCCGGTAAAAACAAGCCCATCGCCGCGATTTGCCATGGCCCATGGTTATTAGCCGAAATTAATAAACTACGTGATCGCAAAGTAACCTCATACCCAAGTATTAAAACTGATTTAATCAATGCAGGAGCTAATTGGGTTGATCAAGAGGTGTGTGTTGATGAGGGCATAGTTACAAGCCGAAGCCCAGCCGACTTAGAGGCTTTTAATCGAAAATTCATAGAAGAAATTAAAGAGGGCGAGCATCGCCATCATTAATCATAAATTGTTAAGTACAAAAAAGGGCCTACATGGCCCTTTTTTAGTAATAAAAAAAACTTACTTTGTAGCTGCTTTCATACTAGCTACAAACTCTTTTAAACCAGTTAGCATTGCTGCTTGATCATCAAGGTTTGCCTCGATAATTTTAACAACCGCAGAGCCTGAAATCGCACCAGCGGCCCCTGACTCAAGTGCTGATTTAACATCTTCCGGTGTTGATACACCAAAGCCTAATAATGCCGGTGCAGCATGGTAATCTTTTAGTTTTTTAACTAATGAATCTGCTGGCATTTGTGCCTTGGTTTCTGTGCCTGTCACACCTGCGCGTGAAAGAAGGTATGTGTAACCGCGGCCATATGACGCACACTCTCGTAACGTGTCATCATCAGCATTCGGTGTAGCAATAAAAATTGGGTCAATACCATTTTTCATCGCTGTTTGGCGAAATAGCTTTGACTCATGTAGCGGCACGTCAGCCACTAAAATTGAATCGACACCGGCTTCTTTAGCATCTTGATAGAACTTCTCAATGCCACGTTTAAACACTAAGTTTGAATACAATAACAGGCCAATTGGAATATCGGCATTGTACTGGCGCACTTGTTTAATAATATCAAAGCAATCTTGGGTATTAATGTTTTCATCAAGAGCACGAATGTTGGCAGCTTGGATCACTGGGCCATCTGCAATCGGATCTGAAAATGGAATACCTAGCTCAAGGGCATCAGCGCCGCCATCAATTAAGCTTTTGATGATTTCTACGCTCAGTTCTTTATTAGGATCGCCAATCGTAACAAAGGGTACAAAAGCACCTTGGTTTGTTTCATTTAATGTGGCGAACAGTTGTCCGTAACGGTTAGTCTGGCTCATAGTGCGCCTCCTTCTGATAAAACACTGTGTACGTGAGCTAAATCTTTATCGCCTCGACCGCTTAGGTTAACCACTAAAATGGTGTCTTCAGTTTGTTGCTCGGCATATTTAAGGGCATATGCGAGGGCATGGCTTGATTCAAGCGCTGGAATAATCCCTTCGTTTTTAGCCAGTAGTTGGAATGCTTCAAGCGCTTCAGTATCGGTAATACCTACGTACTCTGCACGGCCAGTTTCATGTAAGTGCGCATGTTGTGGACCAACAGCTGGGTAATCAAGACCTGCTGATACAGAGTAAGACTCTTCAATTTGACCATCATCATCTTGCATAATGTATGTATAGGTACCGTGTAAGATACCTTTTGTGCCTTTACATAAGGTTGCACCATGCTGGTGGGTATCTAAGCCTTTACCAGCTGGTTCTACACCAATTAGTTTTACGCTTGGTTCATCAATAAAGTCTGTGAACATACCTATCGCGTTAGAGCCTCCACCCACGCAAGCAAGCACAGCATCCGGTAAGCGACCTTCAGCTTTTAGCACTTGTTGTTTTGCTTCTTCACCAATCATTTTTTGGAACTCACGCACCATGGTTGGGAATGGGTGAGGGCCTGCTGCAGTGCCTAGTAGATAGTGAGCATCTTTGTAATTTGCTGACCAGTCACGCAGGGCTTCGTTTACGGCATCTTTTAAGGTGCCAGAGCCCGCTGTGACAGGAATAACCTCTGCGCCCATTAATTTCATACGAAATACATTTGGTTGTTGACGTTCAACGTCTTTTGCACCCATGTAAATACGGCACTTTAAGCCAAGTAAGGCACAGGCTAGGGCTGTTGCAACACCGTGTTGGCCGGCACCTGTTTCTGCAATCACTTCTTTTTTACCCATGCGTTTGGTAAGGAGTGCTTGACCAAGTACTTGATTGGTTTTGTGTGCACCGCCGTGCAGTAAATCTTCACGCTTTAAATACAGTTTTACCTTAGGGTTTTTAACTAAGTTACGTGTCAGTGTTAATGGCGTAGGGCGGCCTGCGTATTCATTTAATAGTTTTTCAAACTCAGCCTGAAAAGCTGGATCGTTTTGCGATTTATTAAACTCTGCTTCTAGTTGCTTGAGTGCTGGCACAAGCAGCTGTGGTACAAACATACCACCGAATTCACCGAAATAAGCTGGATTTTGCATTCTAACCTCAATAATTTCTGATATGCGAAAACGCATTTTGTAATTTTGTTTGACACTTTTTACCCGCTGACGCTTCAACGCCAGAATTTAGGTCAAGGCCATTGGCACCGCGATAAAGCGCTGCATGAATATTCTCTGGATTTAAACCACCGGCTAACATAAACGGCACGGTTGCTGTCTCAAGCACAGACCAATCAAATGCTTCGCCTGTGCCGCCTTTTTGGCTTTTGCTGTAAGTGTCGTATAAATGGCGATCAACCCCTTCAAGCGGCTCAGGTAACTCGCCTTTAACAGCTTGGGCTTTCCAAATTTCACAGCCAAGTGGTAATTGCTTTCTGAGACTTTGAATATACTCGCTATTCTCGTCACCATGTAATTGCACCGCAGCTAATTTTAAGCTTTGTGCATAATCAACCACTTGTTCAACAGGCGCATTGACAAAAACACCCACATACGCGAGCGGGGCACTTTGCGTTACTTGTTTAGCGCAGTCGATATCGACATAACGTGGCGACTTAGGATAAAAAATTAAGCCACCATACACAGCACCACTTGTGTAGGCTGCCATCGCGTCTTGTGAGCGGGTTAAACCACACACTTTATTTTCACCTAAAATCACTTTACGACACGCGGCTTCTAGGTCACGCTCAGCCATCAGTGAGCTACCGATTAAAAAGCCATCGCACAATGGTGCAAGGCGTTTTACATCATTATGGGTATAAATGCCCGACTCAGAAATAACCACTTTGTCATTTGGGATAAGCTGACGTAAGCGCTCTGTCGTTGCAAGATCAGTACTTAAATCACGAAGGTCGCGGTTGTTAATACCGATAAGGCTTGCATTAAGTGCAAGTGCACGACTTACTTCATGCTCATTACTGACTTCAGTAAGCACCGACATATTTAACGAATCAGCCACTTTATGAAGCGCTAAATAGTGTTCGTCATCAAGGACGGAGAGCATTAATAAAATAGCATCACCACCCGATAAACGTGCTAAGTAAACTTGGTACTCATCAATAAAGAAGTCTTTACAGATAAGCGGCTGTTCTACTTGGCTGCGCACGTACTCAAGGTACTGATAGCTACCTTGGAAGTATTTTTCGTCGGTAAGCACGCTCATACAGGTTGCGTACTTTTTATAAACCGATGTAATTTCGTCTAAATTAAATGGTTCGCGAATAAGCCCTTTTGACGGAGATGCCTTTTTACATTCTAAAATAAATTGCGTGCCTGTTGCTGCTAACGCCGCTTCAAAGTCTCGCTTGGTTGGCACAACATCTCCGATGAAAGACTCAAGCGGGCGCTGTGCTTTTCTTTGTTCTAATTCAATACGTTTGTCGGCAACAATTTTGTCTAACACGTTAGCCATGACTTACCTCAATAATTGCGTTCAATGTGTCCATC